>OLRK01000236.1_pt1 | contig 69151 bp, 72 predicted proteins | sample 1672911 | NCBI WGS metagenome assembly OLRK01 (sample SAMEA3136736, study PRJEB25190) | human gut metagenome | biome: human gut; feature: human-associated habitat; material: faeces | place: Austria | collected 2013
GCCTTTTGGATACACCGGGCTGTCTGGATCACTGATTCATCTCCTGTTTTCATTCCGTAGACATCGTTGATCTGTTTCAGTCCTGTTATCTCGATAAATAAAAACAATGCATTCTCAAGCCGGATCTTTCCTTCCTGGATCTCCTTTATGTATTTTTCAAATGCTTTCCTGTTTTTTAATCCAGTCATTCTGTCTTCCATTGACATTTTTTCATAAACCAGCTGCTCCATCCTGAACTGACTGTCCCTGGATGTTTTTTGTGGCAAATACCAGCAGACAAAACAGAATTTCTTCCGCTTCATTTCTTTTGTATTCTTTCCACAGAAGACAGATCATGGATATAACCCCGGAAAACAGCATAATGTGTATTAAAAACAGCATATGCACAAATGGGATATGAAACAGGATATTGAGTATTCCCTGTAAAATGGCATTTCCATAAAGAAGGAAGATCCATACCTGCGGGACCCACCGTACTTTCTCACTTATTGTATTCTGCACAAACCAGAGCATTGGAACTGACATAAGAATAAATGCATAAAAAGAAAGAACCATCCCAACAGCGCCATGCTTTCCGTACATCTGATAAAAACCTGAGTCCAGGTAACACCACAAGCCACAGATGAACATAAACAATGATGCATCCAGAAAACGCTTTTCAACAATATGATGGGCTTTCATATACCAGAAAACAATAGTAGAAACAATTCCCGTTCCCCACATTCCAAGGATCATAAATCTGGAATCCTGCGCCCGCATAGGGAATTGTCTTGCCCGTTTCTGCGTCCACCTTTACCACTTGGATATAACTTTCAAAATTTCTGTTGTTAATCAGATAGCGGTAGGTCTGAGCGTCTTTTGCGATGAACACATCAAAATCGTCAATCAATTCTCTGCCTTCCCAACCGGACACCTGATGGACGGTATATGTGCCGTAAGGCATATCCTTTGTCTGTGCAAAGCCGTTCTCGTCGCAGGTAAGAGTATCACGCTCAGATTCCTTTGCGTTTTCAAAAGAGCCTGCGGATTTGAGATACACTTCAAAAACAGCGCCTTCTTCGGGCGTTTCAATCTGTGTTTCGCCATCGTCTGTATGTTTGATAATGGCGATATTGCCCTTGATAACCTGTTCATTTACATCATTTGCGGTCTGATTATGCTCAATGGTATAAAGCTCCGGTTCTGCGCCGACCTTGTGGATGGTCGGATCGAGCAAATAACCTTCGCTCGGCTCAAGTTCCTTAATTGTCCAATCCGAATCACAAATATATTCTTTTGTGGTGAATTGTCCATTTTCATCAGTGTAGTATTCGTCAATAAGCTGTTCACCCTTGAAAATCCCGTATTTTGCGCCTGCAAGGGAGGCGTTGCCCTGAGCCGTTCCTGTTTCAGCGTCGCTCTTGGTCACAGTAACTGTAAACTTTTTCAGGACATTGGTAAAATTGCGGGTAGTGACCTCATTCCACTTAACGGGTGCGGTCTGATCTTCGGGAATGACATAACGGATTGCAGTATCCACTTCCTCGATGGTGTACGGCGTTGTGCCGCTGATCAGCACATCTTCAAAGGTCGCCACACCGTTTTTATCCGTAACCGCATACTCGTCCACGGCAATGCCGGAGAGCGATGTGCCGTAAAGGTGGAAGGTCACGCCCTCATTGAAGTTATCCTCCGAGGATTTAATAACCTCAATGTCTCCACGCTTCAGCGTATTATTGAAATTAACGGTTGCAACCTGCCCCGCAACAACGGTTACACGGCGTGTTTCTTGCGGCTCATATCTGTCATATTCCTGCTCAGTAACGGTATATACCCCCGGCATTAGGTTATCCACCTGAATCTGTCCGCCGTTTTCGGTTTTAACCGTTTTATCAATACCGTTTCCCTGAATACGGAAAGAGATACCGTCCACTTTTCCGTCCTCACTGGTTTTTATGATTTTCGCTGAGCCATAGGATACCTTCAACTTGAGGAATCCCTTGACCGGATCGTTGACAGTCTGAGCGTAAGTTACGGTATCCTGCACACCGCCGTCCGGCCCGTAGATACCGTCTGTCCAAGTGATAACGCCTTTTCTTTGAGCCGTTTTTTCAGCAGTAATTGTCAACCCATCACTCGGCGATTTATCGGAGGTGATTGTCAGCTTATTTCCGCTTACGGAAAAGTTGACATCTGAATCGTTTGACGAAAACTTATATCCCGAAAGGACATTGTTCGTGTCCGTCAGCGTAACGGTGTATTTAGAGCCGTCCCATTCAAGCTCAATTTCCTTTGCGCCTCCCGGCGTTTTGGAAAGGAAGCTCGGCAGCTTGGAATGTTTCTGAACACTCGCCGCCATTGAATTGTAGTAGCTCATAATTTTGTTATAGAGGGGGTGGTTGGTACTGATCTGATCCAGAACAGCATTTTTACCGCCTGTGCTAACCTTATTAAAGTTCTCATCACGCTCGCCGATAACTGTTTCCCAAATGAGAAGCTGTGTTGCGACTGCGTGCGCCAGTTTATCTCCGCCCTCGTTCTGAGAACGCCACGATGTTGAGATTGTTCCCGTATAGCCATACTGGAAAATACGACCGATGAACAGCTTAATATCGTCAGGCGAAATGGTGCTGTTATAGGACGAAGGGTAGTTGTCCCAAAAATTTTCACCCTTTTGAGTAAATCTGTCCCCGGTTTCCTGTGGGACGCCGATCTCAATGCAGTAGCAAATATTTCCGGTATATGAACCCATTGCTCGAACAGTTGTGTAACGGGAAGTTCCTGTTTTCCAGCCATTCATAAGAGTAAGGTTGCTGTGTCCCCATTCTGCGTTGTAATTCGAGTCGCCGTCACGGGGGAACGAGATAAGATATACATCGTCCGTTTCCTCTGCGGCATAGGCAGTCGTACCAATTCCCACAAGGGAAGTAACGCACATCAGAGCCGCAAGAAACAGCGACATAATGCGCTTTGGTTTCTTTATTTTCATCTGAAATCCTCCTTGAAAATGAAAAAACGCACCGTTTTCTCGGTGCGTTCTCAAAATGGAATATTGAATTTAGGCATAGCCAATATATATGTCATAAATTCCGTCGGAAACTTCTTCCGCCCAAATCCATACGGCTGTGATTTCTTCGTCAGCTTTGTACCGATTCAAGCGGCTGTGAATATCTCTTTCAAGATATTTACAATGTGCTCCGGCACGGATCGGATTATCCCAACAGTAAACCGCCTCGCTGTTTAACTGAAGTCCAACGCTCTGAGTGTAATCCTTCGCAAAGGAAATCCAGTAATCAATGTCGAAGTCGACTTCGCTTGTCGTTTCCTCTGTTTCAGTCGGTATAGGCTTTTCACTTTCTTCGGGAATATCCGGCTGTGGTTTTGATACAGATTGCTCGGTCTTATCCACTTCGTTGAGCTGTGTGGCGGGCTGTACCGCCTGCTCGGTTTCAGAAACAGTCTGAGGCTGTTCGGAGTTGACCGCATTCTTTTCCGTTTCTTCTTCCTGCTTTTCAGGCTCTGATTCCTGTACGGCTTCAGGCGTTGTTTCAACCTCTTTTTTCTCATTTCCCACAGGCGTTTCCGATTCGGTTGAGCTTTGACTACTCTCCGAAGAAGAAAACGGCTGCGGCTTATCTTCATTTGACGAGGTATTGTTGCAGCCTGCAAGCACAATCAGTAAAAGAACCATTAAAAAAGCAATCATTTTTGTTTTCATTACGCTTCACTCCTTTTTCTGCCGCTATTTTAATGCGAAACAGCGTTTCAGACAAAGGTGCGAACGAGACGCTTAATCTTAAATCATAAAACATCCCTCCTGTGTTTTGGAATTGTGCGTTTTCCTGAGATAGATTGAACTAAGTGAGATAGATTCAACTAAGTGAGATAGATATATCTTTCGGATAGTCAGGTAGTATCAGGGGTTGGAGTGTGAGGAAGGGGAAGCAGAAAACACACTCAGCCTTACCTGCTGTCACGCTCGGCACGGTTACGCAAAAACTTGTTGTAATGCTCCAGCGCCTTGCAGACATACTCCTCCGTTTGATTTATGGGAATATTCTTCGGAATCAGACTCCGTACCCTATCCCCACGCAAAACAATCTTCTCACGCTGATTTGGCTTTTCCTCACTCATAATCGCAGAAATCGCCTCTGTGGTCAGCTTGCCTTCCTCAAAAAACTTTCGCATACGAATTGCCTGATCGTGGGACGGGGTACAGTCGTTTATGTCGATTTCATCCACCAAATCCCTTTGGCAATCCTCATTCAGATAGGACAGCTCCACGGCGGGGCGCATTTTGATTCTGCCCTCGTCTACAAATTCAAGCAGCTCAGGTACAAGGTTTGTAAGGCGCACATAACGCTGGATTTGTGTTTGACTCTCGCCGCTTTGAGCCGCAAGTTCTTCTCTTGAAAAATTTTGTCCCACTGGGACTAAATTTTCTTTTCTCGGTCTGCCTGCCTGTCTTTTCATTGCGTCAAGCCGCATTTTGTATGCGTAGGCTTTTTCCGAGGGAAGTATCTGCGACCTTTGGAAGTTGCTTTCGACCATTAAAATCGTAGCTTCGTCACGGTCGAGGTCTACCACCTCACAGCGCAGCGTTTCAAATCCGGCAAGCTCGCAAGCCTTTTTTCGCCTGTGTCCTGAGATAAGCTCATATCTGCCGTCCTCCTTCTGTCTTACGGTAGCAGGAGTAATCACACCACGCTCTTTGATACTTTCTACAAGCTGAAACATATCCTCATCTTCCCGCACCTTAAACGGGTGATCGGGGAAATCGTCGATTTCATCAAGCGGAATATCTCTGATTTTGGAAAGCTTCGCTTCATCTCGTTCCTCCTGTGAGGAGAACAGCTCATCGAGCGTGTTCGTGGGTAGCGTGAAGTCGCTCTTTCTGCCTGCCATCGGCTAACACCTCCTTTGTGAAATTGGCGTAAGCCTTAGACACCGGACTGTTTGGCTCATAGGCATAAATACTCGTTCCTTTTGAGGATACCTCTGCGGCTTTTATAGCAACCGGGATCGTTGATTTATATATCCTGATATGGCTGCCAAAATTGTTCCTAAGTGCCTCTATCGTGCTTTTGGCAAGATTAGTCCTTCCGTCCACAAGTGTCAAAAGGATACCGTCGATTTTCAAATCGGCGTTTGTGTGTTTCCTCACCTTTGCAATCGTCCCCAAAAGCTGTGTCATTCCCTTAGCGGGAAGATACTGCGCCTGAACAGGGATAATCACGCTATCTGCCGCCGTAAGTGCGTTAAAGGTAATCATACCCAAGCTCGGCATACAGTCAATGAGAACATAATCGTACTTGTCTTTTACAAGGCTCAGGTAGTTCTTCAAAACACGCTCTCGGCTCATAGCGGTAACAAGCGTCATTTCCAGTGAGGACAAACTTAAATTTGAGGGTACAAGATCAACCTGTTCAGCGTGATGCAGAATACCGTCAAAGGGACTTTGTTCCTGCTCCGATATGATTGTTTGAAGCTTCTCCGTCAGAGTTACGGAAAGGCTGTCTGTGTCTTGCCAGCCGAGGCAGGTCGTTAAATCTCCCTGTGGATCGGCGTCAATCAAAAGCACCTTTTTTCCTTGCATAGCAAGTCCAATGCCTAAATTGACTGTGGTTGTGGTCTTGCCTACGCCGCCTTTCTGATTACATATGGCAATCGTCTTGCAGTTTGACATCTCCGGCTTTACCTCCTTTCATAGATTTCACAGCCGACTTTATAAAAGACGGCTATGTAAAAACCGCAGTATTTGTTCTCAACACCCCCTGCGGAAAGCGATTCGCTCTGTGTGGGAAGCACTAAGGTTACGGTTTGCGAAACCGTATCATAGGAATTTCACCTCTGCCGGGTACTCCGCCAGCTCCGTAGAGAAGTATCATTATCATTCTGACTGTCATTGCCATTTCAGTAGCAAGCTGAATTTCAGGTCGGGGATTCTCGCTCGTTCTCCGTATATTAGAATAGGAAAAGTCAAGGCGTACCCACCTTCGGGCTATTCATCAGAACTAATGTCCTTAGCGCCTGTCTATTCAATTTTCAAGTTACAATGAAGGGGGAACTTTTTGTTTTGGAATTAACCCCTTCACTTATTTGGAATTGAGGTGCCAAAACGCACCCTATTTTTGAAAAAAATTTTGAAAAAAATTTTTTGACCTTGAAAATTGCCCCAAAACGCAAAAAAGCCGCCTGCCTCTCCGTAGAGAGCCAAGCGGCATAACTTTATGGCTATTTAGTTGTATTGAACAGTAAACCGTTTCTTTTTTGCCTTTGTAAATTTAATAAGGACATCGTCTACTGCGTCCGTATATCTGCCTTGTTCTATAAGGTTATTTTTAAGGGCGATCAAGGCTTGTAAAACTTTTCGGTACTCATCATCATTAAGATAGAGATGAAATTGCTGCTTCTTCATTCAAATGCCTCCTTTATTTCTCCATTCAAAAAATCTCTGCCGGATAAACGCTATATCCTCATCTTCATTCGAGGTTATGAAGATGTGCAAACTACGAAATGCCTTTTTCACTTTTACTGCAAAGTCCGTTTCGTTACCATTTAAGGTATACGGGATTTTTATCAGTTTGATCTCCCGCTTCCGACACAGGTGCGATTTCAGTATTTCTATTTTCTCCGTCCGGCTGACAGTCTCAATCGCTGCTTTTTCTTCAGGTAAATACATTTCAAGTGGTATGCCGATAATCTTATCTGTATCTGTCTGTACCTTTATATGCTTCATCGCTGCATAATACATAACTGCCAGCTTCGGAAAAACCGTCAGATAATCTTTTTCGCACACCTTACAACCTTTTTCTTCAATCGTTCTTTCTGAAACTTTTGCTTTCCAAGAATGTCCGAGTGAACATTTCCACCATACACTCCGCATTGAATTTCTGGATATTTTATTTGGGGAAATGCCTTTGTTTTTTTCATAATCCCATTCCGAAAGAAGATATGCGTCCGTCGTTGCTAAATCATTATACCCTGTCATAACTGTTCGATCTGCACAGACGGGACATACTGTGCCTTTTATCCGTGCATATACAACAGACTGCCACTCATATCCGCACTCTCTGCACTTCCACCAAACATTCCTACGAGATTTCTCGTTTACCATATCAGGAGTAAGCGGCAAATTCCGGTCTGACCATTCCTGTGCAAGCTGAGGGTGGGTTGTAGCAAAGTCATTAAATCCTTTCAGCAGAGTTTGACCGCTACAATAAGGACATTGGCTTCCGCCTGAACGAGTTGAAATGAGTGTATTCCATTCGTGTCCTTTACTGCACCTCCACCATACCTTTCTATTCGCAAAAACAGTAACCATATCAGGCTTTAGCGGATAGTTCCTTTCAGACCACTCAGAAGCGACTTCAGGGCGTTGTGAGGCAAGATCATTAAATCCCACTAAGATTTTATTATGAGAGCAATATGGGCAGCCTGTGCCGCTTATCGCTCTGCTCTTAACCGTTGCCGTCCATTCGTGACCATATTTATCTTGCCAAATCACTTTCTTATGAGAGCCTATTGTTACCATTGTCGGTTTTAGCGGATCGTTCTTACTTGACCATTCATCAGCCAGTTCCGGTTTCAGCGTTGCCAAATCATTGATACCTTCTATAACTCTTGCTCCTGAACAGATAGGACAGTTCTCGCCTTTTGAACGAGCCTTAACACTGGTCTGCCATTCGTGACCGCAAGCGCCCTTCCACCAAACTACTTTGTTTGAGCCGTATGTAATCTTATCCGGTGTAAGCGGCAGATTTTTATTCGACCATTCCGAAACAAGCTCAGGGTGTACCTCTGATAAAAGATTACTCATATCAAATCCCCTCCTTCCTCTGTGATTACATTATATTTGGAAAGAGGTTTTTTTCGTAGTTTGCGAATCTACTTAAAATAAAAAGCCGTCTGAAAAAGGGTAAATCCTTTTCAGACGACTACAATATAAAATCAGCTCTGTCGGTTTATTGATCTGAACACTTCCAATAATTCAATTTTGGCAACATAGCCGCCATATATTCTCGTACCTGTTCCGAAGTCCAGTTTTCATTTGCCATATGCTCGGCACAAAAGTTAATCAAATCATCCATTTTATTGTATGTGAATTTTCCTTCAGCGTAACACCACTTGCAGTATTCTTCATTGAATGTCCCATCAGGTTCTTTACTGATAGAAGAATCATCAAGAGGCATACCGCAGCATTGGCAAATAAGCTGTCTTGGGGAGCCTAAAAGCGTATTGATTGAAACATCGAAAAACTTGGAGAGCAGTTTTAAGGTTTCTGTATTCGGAATTGTTTCTCCGTTTTCCCAACGGGATACCGCTTGCCTTGTAACATAGAGTTTTTCTGCAAGTTCATCTTGTGACAAACCTTTTTTCGTTCGCAGTTCGAGTATAACATCTTTCGTATCCATTAAAATCACCACCTTGTAAATATTATAATATGTGTGCATTCTACAAACAAGCAACCCGCTGTTGCTTGTACAGGTTACTTTTTCTCTCGTGTCAAAACAGCTCCGATAACTGAGCCAATCAGGACAATAGGTGCTAATCTTACGAACAGCCACTCCAATGCGTGAAAGCCTACTCCCATAACTTCGGTTTCAGGTTTACTGTAATCCCATCCCAAGTATGGACTGTTCAGCACGAATATAACCGCAAAAGCAATTACGATCAACGCACACAATGAGATAAAACCCCAATGAAATATCTTTCGTCTCGTTGTTTTCCTTTTGGCGAGCTGTAGATTTATAACCTCCAACTTTTCGGAAATCACTTTTAAATCATCCGGCTTTGGCTCATCAATCGTTTCTCCAAGCAAAGTGCTTACGGGAGTTTCTAACACTTCTGATAGGGAAATCAACAGATCGGAATCCGGGACAGACAAGCCTTTTTCCCATTTAGAAATTGTTTGCCGCACTACATTTAGTTTGATAGCGAGTTCTTCCTGCGAAAGTCCTTTTGACTTTCTGATAGATTTAATATTTTCATTCAGCATTATGGATAACCACCTTTCTTTCAGTCGTTACCATTATTGTATTCCGAACAATCCGTTGCTACAAGCAACGCATATTAACATTGGAACTGCTCTATCTCCTCTGTGTTTGTATTATTTGAAAATATTTTTTCGTGGTTTGCGAATTAAAATACCTTGAGAGTTTTATCCCTCAAGGTATATCGTTCAACATAAACGCTTCATAGTGAAATTATTTCATCTGCTATTTCGGCTGGGTTTTTACCGTTCGTATTAATCTTTACAGTATCCAATGCTGTGTAGCAGGGAATCCTCACAGTGCTTCTTTCTACAATATCCTTTTCCCTTTTACCTGCTGCCACATCTTTCATAAGCCTTTTTCTTAACTCTACTTCATCACAAATTAAAGATACATTCTTAACTAAACAATCTGACTTATCAAGGCTTGCCAAAATTGTATCTATTATATTCTGCTCGTGCAACACCCAACAGAAAATTATATTCTGATATACAGAGCAGCGGATAAACTGATTCAGCAAAAAGCAAATATTCTGCAAGACCATTTGCTTTGTTTCTTCTGTCACTTGAAAAGGATGTGCGTCCCAGCACCAATCACCATCTAAAAAGATGCTATTATTCAGCTTTTCTTTAAGAATCTGAGAAACCGTCGATTTCCCAACCCCCATCGTACCACCGATAATATATATGTTTTTCAATTTCATTCCCCTCAGTATTTTTAGTTTTCTTGAGTCATACTATTTTCCATTCTGATTTTGAAAATGGGCAATCCCGATAAAGGACTGCCCATTTATTCCGTTAATTATGCGATTTTTTTGGCTCTGCACACTTTCCTGCACCAAATGATGTAAATTTGATGTAAAAGTGTACTTTTGAGGCTTTTTCCGACTATGAAGTACATCCCGTTTTAACAGGCAAAACGGTACATCTTAATAAAGCTTTGCGCCTGCCGGAATATGATTGTCCACCATCAAAAGATGGAGCTTTTCTTTGCCTTCCTCACTGTGTACTGCTGAAATCAGCATACCACAGGAATCAATGCCCATCATCGCTCTCGGCGGAAGATTTGTAATAGCGATACAGGTCTTTCCGACCAGTTCTTCCGGCTCGTAATACTCGTGAATACCGCTTAAAATCGTCCTATTTTCTCCTGTGCCGTCGTCCAGCGTGAATTTTAATAGCTTCTTGGATTTGGGTACTGCTTCGCAGGCAAGCACCTTGACTGCTCTGAAATCAGACTTGCTGAAAGTCTCAAAATCCACGAAATCTTTGAACAAAGGCTCGATTTCCACTTTAGAAAAATCGATCTTTTCAGGCTCAGCCTTTACATCATTTGAGACGGTTTCAGGAGTATTATTTACTACATCATTTCCCGCATTTACATCTTTCAAGGGTTTCATTGTGGGGAATAATAAAACATCTCTGATAGCTGCTGCGTTTGTAAGTAACATACACATTCTATCAATACCAAATCCGATACCGCCTGTAGGTGGCATACCAATTTCAAGTGCGTTCATAAAGTCTTCGTCAGTTGTATTAGCCTCTTCATCACCAAGTGCTAATAATTCTTCCTGAGCCTTAAATCTTTCTCTCTGGTCAATTGGATCGTTAAGCTCTGAATAAGCGTTAGCCATTTCCCAACCATTCATGAAAAATTCAAATCTTTCTACATATTCAGGGTTTTCAGGTTTCTTCTTTGTTAAAGGAGAAATTTCAATTGGATGATCCATAATAAATGTAGGCTGTACTAAGTGTTCTTCAACAAATTCTTCAAAGAACAAGTTTAAGATATCACCCTTCTTGTGGTGTTCTTCAAATTCAACATGATGTTCTTTTGCAAGTTCTCTAGCCTGTTCAACTGTTTCAACTTCATTCCAGTCAACACCGGCATACTTCTTAACTGCATCAACCATTGTAAGTCTTTCAAAAGGCTTGCTTAAATCCATTTCAATGCCATTATATTCAATCTTAGCACTTCCACAAACTTTTTCAGCAAGATGTCTGTAAAGATTTTCTGTTAAATCCATCATGCCGTGGTAATCTGTGTATGCCTGATATAATTCCATAAGTGTAAATTCAGGGTTGTGTCTTGTATCAACACCTTCGTTACGGAATACTCGTCCAATTTCATAAACTCTTTCAAGACCACCAACGATAAGTCTCTTAAGATAAAGTTCCAATGAAATACGAAGCTTAACATCTTCATCTAAAGCATTAAAATGTGTTTCAAATGGACGTGCTGCTGCACCGCCTGCATTGTGTACAAGCATAGGTGTCTCAACTTCCATAAATCCCTGTCCGTCTAAGTATTTTCTGATTTCACTGATAATCTTTGATCTCTTAATAAATGTTTCCTTAACTTCAGGATTCATAATAAGGTCAAGATATCTCTGACGGTATCTAAGGTCTGTATTTGTAAGGCCATGATGCTTTTCAGGAAGAATCTGAAGACTCTTTGAAAGAAGAGTAACTTCTGTAGCGTGAATACTCTTTTCACCTGTCTTTGTTACAAAAGGATATCCCTTAACACCAACGATATCACCGATATCCATCTTCTTGAAATCCTTGTATTCTTCAAAAGGCTCATCACCTAATTCATTTCTTGCAACATAAACCTGAATATTTCCTGTTTTATCCTGAACATTACAGAATGAAGCTTTACCCATTACACGCTTAAGCATAATACGACCTGCAATTGAAACAAGCTTTGCAGGATCTTTAACAAGCTTTCCTTCTTCATCATGTTCACATTCAAACTTTTCAAAGTTATCCTTAATCTCTGTAGTATGGTTTGTTACATCATACTTTGTAATCTGGAAAGGATCCTTTCCTCTTTCCTGTAAATCAGCAAGCTTCTCACGACGCACCTTTAAAAGCTGATTAACGTCAACCTGCTGTTCATTCTTATTCTGCTGTGCCATTTTCTTAAACTCCTTAAAGTAGTATAATTTATTTCTTTTTCTTAATATCAAGAACTTTATATTTTGATACTGTATCGCCCATTTCAACCTCTACAATATCTCCAACTTCGTGTCCAATAAGTGCATGACCTAATGGTGATTCGTTAGAAATCTTTCCACTTAAGCTGTTTGTCTGTGTTGAACCAACAATGCTGAACTCAAGGTCTTCATCATATTCGAAATCATGAATGATGATATGACATCCAACGTTAATCTTTGTATCATCAATATCAGATTCAGCTACAACTTCAACATTTTTAAGAATCTTTTCAATATCTTCGATTCTTGCTTCAATGTCTCTCTGTTCATCTTTAGCTGCATCGTATTCAGCGTTTTCTGATAAGTCCCCCTGCTCTCTGGCTTCCTTAATCTTCTGTGCTACTTCTTTACGTTTATTTACCTTTAAATCTTCTAATTCTGCTTCTAATTCCTGAAGACCTGCATATGTCAATATATTCTTCTTTGCATCTGCCATGTTTACTTCCTCCATCTACATGTTCGTTCATAGTTTTACACTTTATAATAGCCCAACCACCATTTATTGTCAATGTTAAAGCCCCGAAAAAGTGTACAAAAAGCCTATAAAACCTTATAATTTTGATTTAATTAGCTCCTCTAGAGACTGCCAGTCCACAATCTCATTGCATCTGCGTCTAAGCTCTGCAGAATGTGGCAAGCCCTGTGTATACCAGGCTATGTGTTTTCGCATTTCCCTAACTGCTGTATATTCACCTTTGTAATCAATAAGCATTCTTGCGTGTTTCAAAACCATATGGCGTACTTCTGTTGAAGACGGTTCATCCACAATAATTCCATTTTCAAGATACTCTTTTATCTGTTTAAAAATCCATGGATTTCCTCTTGCGGCTCTTCCAACCATTAACCCGTCACATCCGGTATATTCCTTCATTGCCTTTGCATCTTTTGCAGAAAAAATATCACCGTTACCAATTACAGGAATTTTCACAGCCTCTTTTACCTCTTTAATCACGTCCCAGTCTGCTTTTCCGCTGTAATACTGCTCCCTTGTTCTTCCGTGAACGGCAATTGCTGATACGCCACAGCTTTCCGCAATTCTTGCAATCTCAGGTGCCTGAATTTCACCGTCTTTAAAGCCCTTTCTAACCTTTATTGTAACAGGCTTCTTTATTGCCTTAACCATTTTTGTAAGAATCTCTTCCACAAGTTTAGGCTGCGTAAGCAAATAAGAACCTTCATGATTGTTAACAATCTTAGGCACCGGGCACCCCATATTAATATCAATAAAATCACAAGGACCTTCTGCAACCTTTGCACCGATTTCCGCCATAATGTCAGGATCAGAGCCAAAAAGCTGAACAGCTATTGGATGCTCAGCCTTATCAATATTTAATAATATGTTTGTATTTTTATTTTTATACAAAATAGCTTTGGCACTTACCATTTCCGTGTAAAGCATGCCACATCCCTGCTCTTTGCAAAGCAGACGAAATGGCAGGTCCGTTACACCTGCCATTGGTCCCAATGCCAAACTATTTTCAATTTCAACATTGCCTATTTTCATAATTAATCTCCAAGCTTATTTATTATTCTTGTTCTTCTCGTAAATAATTCTCATTCCCTGAAGAGTTAATTCCTTGTCATATATGTCTATTTTGTTTGTATTCTGCCATATTATTCTTCCAAGACCGCCTGTGGCAACAACCTTAACATCTGTAAGACCGCTTTCCTCTTTCATCTTTTCAATAATATATTCTGTCTGACCGATGTATCCATAAACAATACCTGCCTGCATGCATGAAATTGTATCCTTAGCTAAAATGCTTTCAGGCTTTTTGATTTCAATTTCAGGGAGCTTAGCTGTTTCATTCCACAAAGCCTTTGTGCAAATCTTTATTCCCGGCGAAATAACTCCTGCTTCAAAAGTACCGTCAGCTCCAACCAAATCATAAGTTGTAGCTGTGCCAAAATCTATTACAATACAAGGTCCGCCATATAATTCATATGCTGCCACAACATCCACAAGACGGTCTGAACCAAGTTCCCTCGGATCAGTTCTTTTAACTCTTATTCCTGTCTTTGTCCCCGGACCTACAATTATAGGCTTTATTCCAAAATACTTAATAATACCATTATTTAAGGAATACATAACTTTAGGAACTACCGATGAAATAATAACATCCTCAATCTCGTTAATATTAATATTCTTTCTCGCTATTAATTCGGCTATTGTTGAACCATATTCATCAGATGTTTTCACCATCTGGGTATTCATTCTAAATGTGGCAAATACCTTATCCTCCTTAAATAGTCCAAGTGTTATATTAGTATTTCCAACATCAACAGTAAGTAACATTATATTTCTTCTCCCAATACAAAAACTTTATAGTACATTTCTAAAGATTCCAATAAATCTCTTTTTTCCATTTGCATCTGTCTTATCTTTAGTCCACAGCCAATATCATCATATAACAAATCCCCTTCATCAGCTTCTGTTATAATCTGAAGATTGCCTTCCTCATCATATTCTAGAACAAGTATTCCTCCAACTTCCTCCGTAAAAAGAACACACATAATCTGCAATTCCTGTTTAATCTGTTCCGGCAGGTTGGAAAACTGCTCATTTAAATAATATTTTTTGTCGTATGCGTTAGCACCACACAATACCATTTTCTCGTTAAACATATTTCTTCCTTATCAGTAAAAATTAAATTAATTCTTAATCCTTAATAACTTCAGCCAAAGCCTTTACTGAACCGGCAATTCCCTGAATTTCAGATGGAATAATAATCTTTGTAGCCTGACCGTCTGCTGCTGCTGCAAAAGCTTCAAGACTCTTAAGTGTAAGAACTGCCTCATCAGCTCCTGCTTCCTTAATGGCTTTGATACCGTCTGCTGTAGCTTTCTGAACACTAAGAATAGCCTGTGCCTCACCTTCAGCTTCAAGGATTCTCTTCTTCTTTTCTGCATCGGCCTTAAGAACTGCTGCCTGATTGTCAGCTTCTGCATTAAGAATAGCTGCTTCTTTCTTACCTTCTGCAATAAGAACTGCTGATTTCTTCTCACCTTCGGCTCTAAGAATCTGTTCACGCTTTTCACGTTCAGCTCTCATCTGTTTCTCCATTGCTTCCTGAATATCTCTTGGTGGAATAATGTTCTTAAGCTCAACTCTGTTAACCTTAATTCCCCAAGGATCCGTTGCAACGTCTAATTCTGTACGCATCTTAGCATTGATTGTCTCTCTTGAAGTAAGAGTTTCATCAAGTTCAAGATCACCTACAATATTTCTAAGTGTTGTAGCCGTTAAAGACTTAATAGCCACAATTGGATTTTCAACACCATAAGCATAAAGCTTTGGATCTGTAATCTGATAGAAAATAATTGTATCTATCTGCATTGTAACATTATCTCTTGTAATAACAGGCTGTGGTTCAAAGTCTGCAACCTGTTCCTTCAAATTAACTTTTCTTGATACTCTATCCAAAAATGGAATTTTGAAATGAAGTCCCACTGACCATGTTTCTTTGTAAACACCTAATCTTTCAATAACAAATGAATGCGCCTGTGGCACAATCTTTACGCATGTTGAAACCAATACAATGGCTAACACAATTAAAATAATAAAAAATATCATATTCTACCTCCTGGTCTACTCGGCCTTTCTGACCATAGCTTTTACCCCTTCTACGGACACAACTGTAACTAATGAATCTTTCGGAATAATATCTCCATCTACACTTCTGGCTGTCCACTCCATACCGTCTACCTTAATCATTCCCTTTGCGTTAATGTTGTCAATTTCTGCAATAACTATTCCCTGTTTACCTGCCATTGATTCAACATTAGTCTTTTCAGCTTTGTTGTTTACATACTTAATGGCAAATGGTCTTATAAATATTAATACCACCATGGTAACTACCAGAAAAACAACTGCCTGAACAATCCAGTTTGCTCCAAGCAATGCTGCCACACATCCGGCTAAAGCTCCAATGGCAAACCATATACAGGTAAGGCCAAGTGATACCAACTCAAGTGCTGCAAAAACAACAAACACTACAAGCCAAGCAATATAGCTCATACTCATCTTCCTTTCATTTCATTTTATGCAATTTTATCATCTAAACGCAAAAAAATAAACCCTAAGTATATTTTATTTTATACATTATACTCAAGATTTATTATCCTACATAAATATTAATCTGCTGATTCGGCAAACTCTGCTTTGATATAACCATCATTACCCTGATAGTTGACTAAAACCCAGTCCCCTTCTTTTCCAAGAACGTAGAATTCATCGCCTGTTGATGCCATTCCAAGCACTGAACTGTCTGCTGAAGCTTCCTCTCTTACATACAACGTATCTGCCGTAATCTTAATTCTTCCGCCTAATTCAAGGTTATTTCCCCCTGTTGTAGTGGCTTCAGGCTCTGTTGTTGTCTCAGCTTCGGCTGTTGTACTCTCAACTGCCTCTTCTGTTGTAACTACCTTCTTCTTTGATTTCTTAGTTGTTTCCTCAGCCTTAGCTGCAACCTTGTCTGTATTGCTATTGTTAACTCTGATTGACTCTGTTGATGCCATCTGAGCTGTATCCACATATTCAATCTTATTATTTCTGCTAACTGCTGCAGCTATTGTAATAATTGCTGCCATAACAAAAATACCGGCGTACATAAGATTATTAACATTTCTGTATAATCTTCTCTTTCTGTTTCTCTCTATTCTCTTTTTTCTCTCTAATCTATTGCTATCCATTAATGGTTCCTTCTCTGATTTTTCGAATTTTCCTGTCAAATTTCGTCATCGTCTTTAAAAATTGTAACAAATATTACAGTCTATGTCAATTTTTTGTCATATATTTTATACCTAAAATGCTTAATTTTTTTCAGCTGATTTTTTCTTTTATTGTTAGATTTTAACATTTAACTTTTTTAATTAAATTTTTATTAACCAATTCCTTATTAAAAGCATATATTAGTTAATACATCTTGTAATATTTTCATAAACTTTTTCCCAAAGATTGCATATTTTTCACAAAAGTTGTATTATTGTGAGGTATGCATTTATTATTTTGGTTGATAAATTTCTTAACTTGACATTACGGACTTAGTATCGACCTACCATTATAATTAACAAATATATAAGTTAATTGTAAATTCGGGATCTGTATTAAATATGGAAGATATGGAAATTAGTTTTCCCGAAAGTTTGTTAAGGAGGAATTTTGTTATGGCAAACACAAAGAAAAAAACAACACCTGTTGCTGCTAAGAAAGACAATACAGTAGAGATTCCTGTAGTAGCAGCAATGACTAAAGCTGAACCTAAGAAAGAAGCTAAGGTTGAAGCTAAGAAAGAAGCTGAAGTAAAAAAAGCTGAACCTAAAAAAGTTGAAAAGGCTGTAGAAGTTAAGACTGTAGCTAAGAAAGAAGATAAGGCACCTGCTAAGGCTGCTACAAAAGTTGCTGAAAAGAAACCGGCTGCCAAGAAAGCTACAACTACTAAGAAAGCAGCTACAACTGCTAAAAAGGCACCTGCTAAGGCTGCTAAAGTTGAAAACAACATTTATGTTCAGTTCTCAGGTATGGAATTTGATACTGCTGCAATCGAAAAGGCTGTAAAGGCTGATTACACAGCAAAGAATGGTAAGAAGGATATGAAGTCAGTTTCTATCTACATTAAGCCTGAAGACATGAAAGCTTATTACGTAATCGACGGAATTATTGGTGACGTAGCTTTATAATTCCTACATATACTAAAGATATCAGGAGAGTCGCATTTGTGCGGCTCTTTTTTTCACTAATTCATACACCACTTGCAGTAACGCGTAAAATGATAAAATCAACGTGTTTGAAGGTGTTTTTTCTCTGCCGACACAATATAAATCAAATAAAAAGAGAGCACAACTTGTATGCTCCCTTCGATGTTCTTTAGATATGTTTCTATTATTCGCCGTCTACGCTTACTACGAAATCGTTTAATTTCTTTGCAAGTGCATCTGCATCCAGTCCGTGTACAATACATGCTTCTTCCAATGTTTCTCCCTGTGATGCAGGGCATCCTACGCAGTGCATTCCTTCATTTAAGAGGATTGGAATACAGCCCATGTTTATGTTTATGATATCTTTGATTATCATGTCTTTTGTTATCTTTGCCATGTTTTTTACTTCCTTATTTTAATTTTGTTCTGATTTTTGCCTTTTCTATAATTATTTTTCAATAATTATGTTTTTTAGCATTTTTCAGGTTCCGGATAGTCTACTCCAAATGTTTCTACTGTTACTTTTTTCATTACCTGTGGTTCTAATGGTTTGTCCATTCTGTCTGTTGCCACGTCTGCAATTTTGTTTACTACCTCTATTCCTTCGATTACTTTGCCAAATGCAGCATACTGACCATCAAGGTGAGGTGATGTCTGGTGCATTATGAAAAACTGTGATCCGGCTGAATTTGGCATCATTGTACGTGCCATTGAAAGTACGCCCGGTTCATGCTTTAAGTCGTTCTTGAAGCCGTTCTGTGTAAATTCGCCCTTAATTGAGTATCCCGGTCCGCCAATACCTGTTCCTTCAGGATCTCCACCCTGAATCATAAAGCCTCTGATTACTCTGTGGAAAATAATTCCATCATAGTATCCTCTGTTTACAAGGCTGATAAAGTTGTTAACTGTGTTAGGCGCAACTTCAGGATAAAGTTCAGCTTTCATAACATCTCCGTTGTTCATTTCAATTGTTACTATTGGATTTTTTTCTGCCATTTTAATATCTCCTTTAACTTTTACATTTTGTTCATATTTCTTTTACACGTAAAACACTCTTTTTTCACGTTTAAAAATTATAATACAAACATAAACAAAAGAAATTAATCATTTGTTTATGTTTTTTCATAATTTTTTTGAATCGGATTTAATCCGATTCCCTCCCTTTTTTATTATTAGAATATATTTGCGGAAAGGATGCGTGCGTTGCATCCTTTTTGCACGGAAAGAGTTTCACGAAACGTGAAGCTCTTTTTTCATTTTTATCCATAAATCTGTCTGCAAATAATGTATGCCATATAGAATGCATAAATTATTACAAGAAAGATTCCTTCTTTCTTCTTAATTGTTCTCTGTGTTGATGCAACAATAAACACGATAATTGTGGCAGCCAATGAAACTATTATGTCCACGAAGTTCATTGCCGTAACTCCAACTGATGAAATTGCCGCTGATAGTCCAAGTACTAAAAGAATGTTTGAAATGTTTGAACCTACAACATTTCCTATTGCAAGGTCTGCCTCTCCCTTGGAAGCTGCAACTGCTGATGTTACAAGTTCAGGAAGTGATGTTCCCATTGCTACAATTGTAAGTCCTACCAATGTTTCAGACATTCCTGCTGCAAGAGCCAGACTCTTTGCGCTGTCTACAACAACCTGTCCTCCTACCGCTATGGCAATTGCACCACCAACTATGAAAATTGCACTTTTTCTTTTTGAAAGCATTATAACTTCATCGGTACCATCTTCTTCTGTTCTTTCTTTTAAAGCATAACTTACAGTCCAGGCTATAAATCCTACGAAAAGTACAAGCAATAATATACCATCAATTCTGTTAACATTTCCTACCATTGTTGATCCATTTTCAAATAGGAAAATGTTGTTTTTCTTAATTATTCCTCCAAACCATAAAATATCTCCTGCCAAAAATATTAACAGTACTGATATTATAAGCAAAAGTGGCATTTCTCTTTTTAGTATGGATTTTTTTACTAACATATCTTTAAATAATGCAGTAATACCAATTACCATCAAAAGATTAAATATGTTAGAACCTACCACGTTTCCAAGTGCTATGGCATTAGAATGTTTAACTGCTGCAAATGTACTTACTGCAAGTTCCGGCAGGGAAGTTCCAACTGCCACAATTGTAAGTCCGATTACTATTGATGGTACTCTAAGTCTCTTCGCCACTGCACAACTTCCGTCTACAAAATAGTCTGCTCCTTTTATAAGAAGCACAAATCCTACTAATAATAAAATAATATCTAATATTGTTTTCATTTATTCACCTTTTCTTTTTAATCGCATAGATATTATTTTATACAATTATTGGCATTTATGCAACAGATATAGCTCATTATTTCACCTTTATCAATCACAGGTGAAATAAGATTTTTTAACATTATAGCACAAAAAATAGGAATACCGTCTTTACTCAAAAACAGTATCCCTACTTTATTTGTATTGCTTTAACAAAATTATTCTATTGTTATTGCCTTTTATTTATCGATTTCATATACTAAATCACCGTATGTAGGCATTGGCCATACTTCCTTAGGCATAATTACTTCAAGCTCATCTACAGGCTTTCTTAAAGCTGCCATAGCTGCCATTACGTCGTCCTTGTATGATATTGCAATTGCCTTACTGTCATCCTTAGCTTTTGCTTCTTCTACAATTTCAGCAAGTGCTGTTGTAGCTTTCTTTGTTTCAGCTAACTTAGCCGAGATTTCTCCTAATAATCCAGCCTGAACTGATGCGTCAGCTCCTGCTTCCTTAACAGCGATAACTGTATCAGCAAGATCCTTTGTATATTTTGTAACTGCCGGCATAATGATTCTGTTTGACATTTCAACCATTGTTAATGCTTCAATGTTACGTACGCCTGCATACTGTTCAAAAAGAATTTCTTTTCTTGCTTCCAATTCAGCCTTTGATAAAATGTTGAATTTCTCGTACATTGCAACTGTTGTATCGTCTACTAATGCAGGGATTGCATCAACGATTGATCTGCAGTTAGGAAGTCCTCTCTTTTCAGCTTCAATTGGCCATTCATCTGAATATCCGTTACCGTTAAATACGATTCTTGCATGTTCTTTCATTAACTTAGCTGTATATTCTTCAACTGCCTTATCGAAATCTGCTGCTCCTTCAAGGGCATCGCAAGCTTCGCTAAATGCTTCTGCCATCATTGCGTTAAGCACTGTATTTGTATCACCAATTGAGTTAGATGAAGCAACCATTCTAAATTCAAATCTGTTACCTGTGAATGCAAAAGGTGATGTTCTATTTCTATCTGTAGGATCTTTTTCAAGTACAGGAAGTTTCTTAATACCAAATTCAAGTGTTCCTGATGAAAGACTTGAAGTAGCCTTACCGTTCTTAAGAATCTGCTCTACAATATCTCCAACCTGATCACCAAGATACATTGAAATAATTGCTGGAGGTGCTTCGTTAGCTCCTAATCTGTGATCGTTACCTGTATTTGATGCTGCAAGTCTTAATAATACTGCATGTCTGTCAACTGCTGCCATTGTGCAGGCAAGTACTAACTGGAATAATTTATTTTCTTCAGGTTTCTTACCTGGCTTAAACAAGTTAATTCCGTCATCAGTTGTAAGTGACCAGTTATTATGTTTACCTGAACCATTGATTCCATCAAATGGTTTTTCATGTAATAAACATACAAGACCATGCTTTGTAGCTGTTTTCTTTAATACGTCCATTACTAAAAGGTTATTGTCTAATGCTACATTTGAAATTGAAAAAATTGGTGCAATTTCATGCTGAGCAGGTGCAACCTCGTTATGTTCTGTTTTTGCTGTAATACCTAATTTCCATAACTGAATGTTAATATCTTCCATAAAAGCTTTTACTCTAGGCTTAATTGCTCCAAAGTAATGGTCGTCCATTTCCTGTCCCTTAGGAGGCATTGCTCCGAAAAGTGTACGTCCTGAATACATAAGGTCAGGTCTCTTTAAATATTTTTCTCTGTCTACTAAAAAGTATTCCTGTTCAGGTCCTACATAAGAGAAAATTCTCTTAGTATCCTGATCACCGAATAATCTCATAAGTCTTACACCCTGCTTACTTACTGCATGCATTGCTTTAAGTAATGGTGTCTTTGTATCAAGTGATTCCCCTGTATATGAGCAAAACGCCGTTGGAATACAAAGGGTATCTTCTTTAACATAAACAGGTGATGTAATATCCCATGCTGTATATCCTCTTGCTCCGCAAGTAGCTCTTAAACCACCTGAAGGGAAAGATGAAGCATCAGGTTCACCCATTAATAAATCTTTTCCTGTAAATGTGTTTTCAATTTTTCCATCTATTGGAACAGAAGCAAATGAATCATGTTTTTCAGCTCCTACTGAAATTACATATGGCTGGAACACATGTGTAAAGTGTGTAGCACCTTTTTCCAACGCCCATTCCTTCATTGCCTGTGCAACCACATCTGCTAAATCTTCTGTGATTTCACCACCTTCGTACATAAGTTTCTTAACTGTTTCGTAATCGCTCTTTGGTAAACGAACTTTCATTACTGCATCGTCAAATACGTTTTCCCCAAAAACTTTTTCAATGTTTACTCCCATAGTTCTGTTCCTTTCCTATACAACAAATTTTTCGTCCGCTATAATAAATATAATTAACAATTTCATCTTAAAGTTTTATAAATGGCATTTATGATAGTAAATACACTAATGAACGTCACTTATAAAAAAAGGACACTTCTCCAAACTTCATTTTTGAAGAACGTCCTTGTCCTTAATCTCATTTAGCGGTTGAGCTTTTTGCTCTGTACGTGTCATAACTTACATCATTTCTTTACAAAAATCAATAGCATATGAGTATTTATCTAATTTTTTAAACCTTTTTCTTAATAAAATTAAGTGGAAGTCCCTAATCCACAACTTCTTCCCCTCTGTACATACAAACAAGCTGTCTGTTTCCATAGTCGTCCACACATGTTGAACACATGATAATCTTGTCATCCGTCGTTGGCTTTCTTGTATCAAACTTGTATGTGCTCTTGCTGTAAACTCTGTCAATCCAGCTCTGGAAATCGCTTTTATTTTCAAAACCATACTGGTAAATCTTCTCATCAACGTCTTTTCCTGAAAAAACAGAGAAAACATAATAAATGTAATGCTTGCGACCAATATAAATATCAAAAGTCGGATGTTTCTTGCAGAAATCCTTTTCTCTAAAATTCATAATTTCTTTAAACATAGAACCGTCAAGCATATTGTGACCATACAAAATACACATGTCTCCTTCAAGACCTGCTGTTCTATAGTCAATAAAAATCGCACCTGCTCCATTATAAATCTTGTCTGCACCATGCTTTAAATAATACTTGTTATCACTATGTTCAAAAATCGGATACTGTATTCTTGTACCGTCTAACTTAATATACCCCTTTGCCTCATCATTATACTTAAGCATGGCATCATAGTTCCAAACCCACTTCTTGCTATCAGCACTGTAGTTTAAGGTGTCTGAACTTGAACTGTTTGAACTTGTGGCGCTTGAGCCTGTGTTTGAAGTATTGGAATTTGTGCTGTTGGCAGTTGAATTGCTGTCTGAAACCTCGCTATTATTTAAAGCTTTGTTTCCATTTAAACCGGCACTACTATCTGAGCCTGTATTCCCTTTAGCATCCTGTACAAACATATCGTTAAGACTTGCATACTTCTTCTCATCATCCTTGTAATTCAAATAAGATTCTGTCAGGCTGTAAGACGCATAAATCAAGGCTACTCCTGCCGCAATAATCACAAGAAATCTTACAACATTATAAATCTTTGCAAACTTCTTAGACTTAGGTGATAAGTCATCCAAGCTTGGTTTTTTCCCTTCAATTGTTGTAGAATTTTTTTCATCTGTTTCAATTGATTTATTATTTTCTGTTTTTTCAGATTCTATTTTTGTATTCTGTTCTTTTCCTAATTCTTTTTTGTTAGTTTTCATATCATAACCTTTCTTAGTAAAGTATAAATACTTTTTAAACTTTAATCAAGAATTATATAAGTGATTTTTGATTATATTATCTAACATAGCAAAATAATCAATTATATCATTATGTATAGGAATCTCCTCCTGCCAAAAGAAAAACCCCGGCTTTTGCCGGGGCATGTATTCTTGCTTTATTTTTGTATGGATTATTCAGCTTTTCCAACTGAACCGAAAAGTTCCATTTTTTCTTTTACTGTTGCTTTGATTGCTTCAGCACCTGGTGCAAGTAACTTACGAGGATCGAATCCCTTTCCTTCTAAGTCCTTACCAGCTTCGATGTATTTTCTTGTAGCTTCAGCAAATGAAAGCTGACATTCTGTATTAACGTTAATCTTTGAAACGCCAAGTGAGATAGCTTTCTTAATCTGGTCTGCTGGAATTCCTGTACCACCATGAAGAACTAATGGCATTTTACCAACTTTTTCACTAACTGCTGCTAATGTTTCAAAGCTTAATCCTTCCCAGTTTGCTGGATATTTACCATGAATGTTACCAATACCTGCTGCTAACATAGTTACTCCTAAATCAGCAATAGCCTTACATTCATCAGGATCTGCACATTCACCCCTACCGATAACACCGTCTTCTTCACCACCGATTGAACCAACTTCTGCTTCAAGTGACATACCGTGTTCGTTAGCGATTTTAACTAATTCTTTAGTCTTTTCGATGTTTTCTTCGATTGGATAATGTGAACCGTCGAACATGATTGATGAAAATCCTGCTTCAACACACTTTAAACATCCTTCATATGAACCATGATCTAAGTGAAGAGCAACTGGAACTGTAATTCCAAGTTCTTCCATCATTCCGTTAACCATTCCTACTACTGTCTTGTATCCTGTCATGTACTTTCCAGCACCTTCAGATACACCTAAAATAACAGGGCTCTTTAATTCTTCTGCTGTTAAAAGAATTGACTTTGTCCATTCAAGGTTGTTGATATTAAACTGACCTACTGCATAGTGGCCTGCTTTAGCTTTTTCTAACATTTCTTTAGCTGATACTAACATAATGTACCTCCGTAAAATTCATTTATTGTTAATTTTTAAACAACTGCTTATATTATAACCCATTTTAGTAGTATTGCAACACTAATATTCGCTAATATAATTATGTTTTTGCACTTTTATAAAATTATTGTGAAGTTTGTTCTCTACTTTAGTTATTAGGATACAAATGAGAAACATCCAAATAATCAGGAATTCCTCTCTCATACTTAACAACCGGTTCCCCAAGAATAAGCGGATATGCGTAATCAACAAAATCCTGTGTTACATCATTTCCTCTTTCGTTAATCCATTCTCTTGGAACATGTTTTACAAGGCCTGCCACATTTTTAACATCTGTGTCTCCCATTTTAACACTATATGGTTCGTTAGCTTTTCTGATTGCTGTAACCATAACGCCTGACTTACCTTCAAGTGCAGTTTCAACTGCGTGACGCCCAAGTCTGAATGCTTCGCCAATATCTGTAATAGAAGACATATGTGCAGCACATCTTTGCAAAATATTAATTTCAACAGAACGAACCTTTACCTGAAGATTCTGCTTAATAATATATTCTAAGCACTTTCCTGTTCCGCTTAACTGGCTGTGTCCAAAAGTATCTTCCACTGCAGATGTGGCACTAATGTACTTTCCTTCTGCATTTTTGATTCCCTCTGAAACAGCAATTACAACGTTATTGTATTTCTTAATTGCCTCTTTTACATCTTCAATAAACTGAGCCTCATCGAAAGCAACTTCCGGCAAATAAATAAGATGAGGTGCATGATTATATTTATTTCTTGCAAGGACTGAAGCCCCTGTAAGCCACCCTGCATCACGTCCCATAATTTCTACAATAGTTACGCTGTTAATTGGATAAATTGATGTGTCGTGACCTATTTCCAGTAAAGTAGATGCCACATATTTTGCTGCTGAACCATAGCCCGGTGTATGGTCTGTAATACACAAATCATTATCAATAGTCTTAGGAATACCAACTATCTTAACATCCTTTCCAACAGCTTTTGCATATGTGTTAAGCTTGTCTACCGTGTCCATAGAATCATTTCCGCCAATATAGAAAAATGCATCTATTTCATATGTTTCAAACTTATTAAAAATATATGCATATGGTGCATCGTCTTCTGTATAATCAGGTAACTGATATCTACATGAACCTAAATACATAGAAGGTGACTTTTTTAACAATTCAATAAACATAGGCACCTGTTCAACTTTTTCAGTCAAATCCATAAGGCATCCATTTAAAAGTCCCTGTACACCATTAAGAGAGCCGTAAACCTTGTCGAACTTTTTGCTGTCGATTGCTCCCTGAATTACTCCCGCCAAGCTTGAGTTAATAGCCACAGTCGGTCCACCAGACTGTGCAACTAAACAATTTCTCATAATTACCTCCAAAACTTTATTCCACGAAACCTAGTATACCCCAGTTTCCGACAAAAACCAACAGTTATATTTCTTCTATACAAAATATAATACCCGGGAAATCTTGTTTGTTACCTTTCTGATTTCCCGGGTTATTACCATAATATTAAGTTTTTCCGGGTTTTGTTGCTGTTAAGCCATTAAAGTCTTAGTTAATCTCCATTAAATCTGTCTGTGCAATCCCATATACTTTTGTACCATTAACAAATGTGTATGGAGTTACTTTAACATAAACTTTTTTGATTTTTTTAACATCTTTAACTTTAATTTTAACAGTTACATCTGTTTTTGTTTCGGTTACTTTTACAGTTTTTGTGTTCTTCTTGAACTTTTTGTCTGTTGCAACTTTTACTTCGTAACCGCTAACACCTTTGACTTTAACCCATTTTGTCTTAGTTGTAAGGTATTTATTTTTGGACTTTTTAACGCTTCTTAATTTTATACTAGTTTTATTATACTGTGCACCTGCTCTATAGTCTAAAGTTGGATATGATGAGCTGCCAAATGCACCATTTTCAATAACTGTTTTGCCTTCTATTGTAACATTTCCAAGGTACCAAATCTCACTGAAAGCATCTGTTTCAACTTTTTCTACATTTGCCGGTATTACAAGTTCCTTTAAATCCGTATTATTAAATGCAGCCGCTTCAATGACTTTTACATTCTTTCCTATTGTTATTTTTTCTAATCTGCCACAATTTGCAAAAGCTGAGCATCCAATTTTTTCAATATTGTCAGGTATAACAACTTCTTTTAAGAAACCACATCTTGTAAACATATTCTGTGGAATTTCTTTTATTGCACTTGAAATTGTAATCTTTTCCAACTGATTATCCGCAAATACATTTTCGCCCCACTTTGTCACTGTTGTTGGCATATCCAATGTTATTAAACTGCAACCTGCAAAAGCGCTATCTCCTACAGTTTTTAGGCTCTTTGACCATGTAACCTGTTCAACACCCTTTGCCTCATAGAAAGCATCATCCTCTATTGTAGTAACTGTGTCAGGCATTACAATTTCTTTTGCTACTTTTTTTCCATCAATATTTTTTACTTTTAGTACATTTGAAGCAATAGTATTAACACCTTCAGGTATTACAACTTTCTCGTCTTTACCTTCGTAACCAAGCATTACTCCTTCCTTTGAAATATACATTCCATCCTCAACCTTTACGTCTGGTACCTGCTTTGCAACATTTGCCCATGTAGAAATATTTGTACGGTTGCAAAGATTTACAATACTTTCCCCATCTAAATCTGTAGCTGAAATCACTACATCTTTTACTTCATCAAATCTGTCAAGAGAATCTCCCGCTTCATATGCATATAAGTCAATCTTCTTGACTGATGCCGGTATTCTTATCTTTTCAAGTTTGTTACAAACTACATAATCATCTCCATCAAAATATCTTGCATAGAGAATTGACTGTAATGCAAATGTTTCACAACCTTCATCTATTGAAAGTTCCTTTGTTCCTGCTGATACTCTTACAAGAGTTTTTCCGTCCTTTGTGTAAATCATTCCTGACTTTGATGTATAATTCTTGTCATTTGCACTAACATCAAAAACATTAGAATTAACATATGTAACTGTCTTTAAATCAATACTTGTTGAAAAAGTTACTGTGTCAGCCATTGAACCGCCCATAATTGTTGCATAAGCGTCATCACCTTTTTTCTTTTTTAATGTATACTTTCCTGGTAATGTGATATTTTCTAACTGCTTACAATTTTCAAAAGCATCCTGACCGATTTCTTTTACTTTCTTAGGAATTGTTACTTTCTTAATTTTTGTTCCATTAAAACTATCAATTCCTATTTTCTTAACCGATTTGCCAATTGTTACTTTTGACAAGTTTTTGCACTTATAAAATGCTTTGTCTGAAACTGATGTTACACCGTTTTTAATAACTACTTTTTTAACTTTCTTATTATTTTTGAAAGTCATTTTCTTAGGCATTTCACCTTTTCCTGAGATTGTAAGTGTGCCTTTTTTAAGCGTGTATACTACCTTTGCCTTTTTCCCTTTTGATTTAGCCATTACTGTTGGTGATGGATTAGCCAATGCCAAAACAGTTACTGCCATGGCTGTTGCAAATAAAAATTTTGATATTTTTCTCATAGCTCCTACCTCCTTGTTTGTGTATTCTTCTTAATTTAATACTGATTTTTTATAGTCTTTCTTACTGTTGTTTCAAAGTCACTTTATTTTGCTAGCTTTCCTTGTGTCTTTACATATTAAACGAAGGGTTTTCAAAAAATATTGCATTTATTTTATTTTTTTATTTTTATTTAACACCAAATTATTTTATGCATAGAATAATACTGTAGAACAAAAAGAAAATGGAGATTTTTATGGACTGCAACAATTGCAATCAAAACGCAAATTGTTTTAATCATAACAATATGAATACGCCAAGAAACGGAAGATATAATCGTGGTAATTGTAACAGAATGATGCCATGTGGCAGACCTATGTCGGGACAGGAATGTGGATGTGAAATGAACAACAATGTGAGAGAACGAAAAATGGATAACCCAAATCGTGGTATGGAACGCAATACTATGAATCACAGTATCGGAAATGATAACCATAGATGTGGTTGCAATATGACTTATGATAATCAGGGTTGTGGTTGCAATATGAAACGGAACAATGAGGGTTGTGACCGTGGAACAGAACATGTCGACCATATGGCTCCCGGTATGTGTTTTGTCCCTTGGCAAAAATGGCAGGATGTTTATGACATTGACCAGGCTATAGGCTGTGGAACCATATTCAAGGAACTTTATAAACCTTATGTTGGAAGGGGATGTGGACGATGAAGTGTGATATGAGTAAAGAAAAACTTATGGATATTATTACTAAAGCAAGTTTTGCAATGGATGACGTAAAGCTGTTCCTTGATACTCATCCCAATTGCATGGAGGCCCTTGAATACTATCGCAAGGCGAAGGAAATGCGGGAAGAGGCGTGGGAAATGTACACCTACAATTTTGGACCTCTTTCGGCATATGATGTAGCAAATAAGGACTACTGGGACTGGAATAAAGGTCCAATGCCTTGGGAAGGAGGTAACTGCTAATGTATAATTATGAAAAAAGATTACAGTATCCTGTAAATATTAAAATCAAAAGTCCGAAAATTGCTCAAATAGTAATAAGTCAGTATGGGGGTTCATATTGCAAGAACGTATAAACATTATTAATAGGAAGGAACTCTTTAAAAATAGTATACATCATTTCTCAAAAAAGGCAAGATTTGGACTGTTTCCAAGTCCTGCTTTTTTGTTTTTATTCACCAATTTCTTTTCTGAATTTCTTCCAACTTTTATCATCCATCATTGTGGCCGGACAGTGTTTTCCATTAACATCAAAATGTCTAATTACTTTTTTGGCATTTGGACAATATTTTCTAATGTATTTAATCAAACTCTTAACTGCTGCAATCTGTAATTTTGAATATGGTTCTTTCTCCGTGGAACTGCATAATTCAATTGATACAGAGTTTAGATTTGTACATTTGTTGTAATACTTTCCTCCACCTGTTTTAGCACAGTCTGCATACTTATCACCACCAACTGACCAAGCTGTTCTGTTCATTGGAATACTTCTTGCAATATTTCCTGATTTGTCTACAAAAAAATGTGCTCCTGCTAATCTGGTATTCCCAGTAGCATAATAATCTACATTGTTTTTTGCTGTGTCTCCTTTGTTTCCTGTGTAGTGAATTACTATGTATTCAACATTTTTCTTGTTTCTTTTCTTAGGGCTATAGCTTACTGACTTAGCCATTCTCTTGTACATCTTCATTATTCTTCCTCACTTTCTAAATCAATATCTTCCATAACTGCTCTTGCTTCAAGAATTGCAATATACTCTGACATGGCATTTATCTGCATGTTATAAGTGCTTCTAGGACAAGTAGGGTTAAATGCCAATGTTCCCTTGTCCCACTTTTCAATCATTGCCTTTAATCCTTTATATCTTATTACAAGCTGTAAATACTCTGCCTTGAATCTTTCCTTATAATCGTTGCTCTGCATTAATACTGCTGTTGAGGGCAACTTTGTTTTATCATATTCTCTATATGACTCTTCAAACTGCTTCTTAGGACTCCAACTCTCATATCCGTCTGAATACTTAACCAGAAATCCTTCATCTTCTGGATTCTCATTTTCAGGAATGGTCCAACCACGATATTTGTTATAATCTCCTCTATTCATTTCTGTTGCTGCAATAATTTTTGTTCCTACATATTTCTTCATTATTCTTCCTCCACTTCCGGCAATCCTGCAACACTTGTTAACATGCTAACCACTCCTGCTGTTGCAGAAATTCCAATTATTGAAACCCAATCAAGCTCTGTGATTAAATTTCCAACAGTAATTAATGATACTGCTGTCTGTGCCATTGTTTTTACAGCTCTGATACCTGCTGCCTTAATCCATTTCTTTGTCTTGTCACTCATTTGTTTACTCCTTTCCCTGCTTCATTGGCAGTTCCTTTACTCTCTTATAAATTTCTGTGCCTGTTCCATTTCCTCCCAAGGCATGATAAGCATTATACAGATGTTCAAAATCATCCAATGCTTCCACCGATATATGTTCCTGTGCTATGTACTGCTTTCCCAATGTATATATCTTGTTATGCAGGATGGCTATTACGCCATCCTTAATTAATTTATATGATGAATTTTTTGACTTTGCATAATTAACTGCACTAACAAAAATTGCACCGATTAATGAAGGAATACCCAGCAAGGAAAGAATCTGATATAAAGTCATTATGCCTCCTCCTCTGGTCGTTCCGGTATAACTTCCGAATTGCTTTCTGTATCCTCTGCTGACTCTTCATCTTCTTCTGTGCCGAACCAACTTTCTACTTCTGCAAGGTCTTCTTCTGTCAGCACGTTTTTCTCATAATACTTTAATGCGTACTGCATTACCTTGTATTCATCTTCACCTGCTTCTTTCATTGAAGTTAGTGTTTTCATAACAAAGGCTTTTAATATAAATTTTGCCATTTTCCTTTCTCCTTTCTACTCAGCTTCACTTGCTGATGCAACTATAGCATTGCTAAGCTCTTTAAATTTATTGTCAATGTAGCTTTTAGTGTCGGCCACATAAGTTACCTGCATCTCAGCATTTCGGTCGTTCCAAAGTGTTGTATTTGGTTTATTCGTATGAAGTGCAAGTATTTTTTGAACCTCTTCGGAACTTAGTTTGGTAACTATAGGCTTCTTTATCTTACCAATAACATATTTGTGCTTTTTGACATATGTTATCACCTAATCCTTTAATATTTTTTCAACTGTATCTCGCAATTTATCAGGAACTTCTTCAATTGTTTTAATTCCTTTTTTTATTAATTCTGCGTATATTTTTTCCATAATATCAATCCTTTCGTTTAATTAAGCATTTCATAAATATCGCATAAAGCAAGCTGTGTGTCAGTTGTTTGTCGTTCAATATCTTTATTTTTTTCATAAATTGCCAGTATAAACTCATCTTTATCATATTCGATATATTCAAATTGATATTCTTGGATTTCTTTTTCATCTATGACAGTTGTTACCAATTCAATATTTTTTGAAAGAAATACCTTGTTTGGAGTAATTTCTATTGTTAAAGGCTCAACTGCACTTTTTTGTATTCCGTAATTTTTCATCTTTTTCTCCTTTTAAACAGTGACTGTTGGTACATATCCCAAGCGACTGCCGATATAACGATAATGAGCCCCAACACTGCTATCCAAATACCAATAGAAACCACCCGCATCAGAACCACTATTCCAATAACTGCCCAAACGAGTAATCCTATATCCATTCAGGTTTTCAGTGATATAAGTATAATCACCAACAGGAAGTGAACTGTTTCCAAGACATTCAGATGCCATGAACAACCAATCATACTTAGTGGAATATCCCATTGCTGAAATATATCCGTTTGCTTTTGTGACTGTAAATCCTGCACCTTCATAATTGTCTGTGTTCTTTCCTTCAGCATAATTGAAGTCTGAACAGATGTAAGGCATACCACCTGCCATCTTTCCATTACCCCAAATATTTACACCATATGCGAATTTCCAAATGTTACCCCAAAAGTTTTCAACACCACGATAACAAATAGAAGTTTTTCCATCCACTGTGTAGTCTGTTGCTTTGCCACCTTCATATGTGGTTGTTTTTGTTGCTCTGCCTGTTCCATTACCAAGTGAAGCAGTTGAACCTGTTGCACCTGCATAAGAACTTGTTGTGTCAGAACCTGTTGTCCAAGGAAGATTGACAACACCCTGACCAATAGCAGTCTGAAGGTTCATCATTCCCATTTCAACAATCATCAGTAACTGTTCCATAGATGCTGTTTTGATTCCAAAGGAATGCCAACCTTCACCCCTGTTCTTTGCCATCTGTTCAATGTTTGGTCTTGTCAGGTTCTGTGATACACCTGAAGCAGGTCTTGCACCTGCAATGGAACTGAACTTGTCTTTGGAAGCATCCATGACCTGCTCATCATTTTTTAAATAAGCATTTGCAGATGTGTCATAAATACATCCTTCATATGCTGACATAAGGATATAATCAACTTCATTTCCATTCTTGTCATAGAATGCAGGATGAAGTTTGAATCCTGCCCTTTGTGTTTCGCTCACATAGTAGTTTGCTTTTCTTAAATGATAACCATAGCCTGTTTCCTGTCTGTCATATTCAAGTGGACACACAAGATAATAGAACTTAGGCTGATACACCATGACTTGACCATTTGAACCATCTTCTGTATAACCTTCATCACCATAGTAAGCATTGATTGTTCCACTATCAGACACATTGCATCTTTTTCTTCCACCATACATACTGAACTTGTCAAAGTCTGCACCTGCTGTCAGATTCTTTGCACCTGCTATTCTTGTGCAGGTCTTGTTCTTATAGTCCATAGTGATACCAAGAACATCTTCTGTTTCAATCATTCCAAGATATGCTCTGATATCTGTGACACCTGACAGAATTTCTTGTGCATTGAAGTCTTCACTTCTTAATGCATCAAGGTTTGCTTTTGCTGAAACATTTTCAGCAGTAAGCTGATTGAATACATTGGTTGCACCATTGGTGGCATTCTGAAGGTTTGTCTGTGCTGTTGTTGCCTGTGCAATAACACCTGACAAAGATGACTGTGCAGACTGTGCCGAACTAATAACTGCATTCAGGTCACTTCTTGTCTTGGTTGCATTACTGATTGCAGTATCAAGATTGTTCTTTGCAGTGTTACCTGTTGCTATAGCTTCCCTTAGTGAATCAGCATTATCATTTAGCTCTTGCTTTGCATTTGATGTTGCTGTTTTAATTTCAGCTATGCTATCTATTCTCTTCTGGTCAAATTCTTCAACTTTATCAACTATATCATTTAGGTTTGACTGTGCTTTTTGTGCACTTATGTTAGCGCTTTTCGAAGCATAGCTTGCATTTGTTGCATTTGTTGACGAATTTGCTTCGCTTTGGGCTGCATTATCTTCACTAGCTTTTGCTTTATCAGCATTTTCACTAGCAACTGTGGCTGCATTAGTAGCTATTTGTGCCTGTTCCTCTGCCTGCTCTAAATACTGCTTATTAATTTCAACTTTTGCATTTGCTTCTGCTATTAATGAATGATCTTCCTGCTCTATTCTATATAGTTCTGCTATTGCTGTACCTAACCATATAATTTTTGCTGTTGATGGTGTACCAGTTAGAATACTAATATATTCAACATCAGCATGCTGCCTTAAATCAATAATTTCATCAATACTTCCAGCAAATGTTTGGCTGTCAATGAAATGATAATATTTATTGTAATAATTAATCTTAATATTGCTTGATGATACTTTAATTTTTAGCAATGGTGCTTTTACTTTGTATTGTGGTGTTGCATTTGTTGTATTAATATCTTGTTCTTCAAAGTAAAACAGCGACATTGCCACATTTTTTGCATTATCTACATTACTTACCGCTTCTTCCTTTGTATTTTCAACAGTGGTAATTGCATCATTTGCAGTTTTCTCAATCCTATTTATTGCTGAATCCTTTGTTTTCTCCATTTCCTGTATTTGTTCATCAATTTTTCCATTGATTTTCCTAATGTAATCCTTAAGATTAATTCGAACCACTTCACCACCCTGTTCGATTTCAAGCATAAAACCATCTTCTATTAATTTTTCAGCCTTGGTGCTAACTTCTTTAAACATATACCTGGCATATTCATCTATGGTCATTCTCTGAACTATCGCATATGTAATTTCAATTGTTCCCGATCCATTAATCCAAAAACCTACCGAATCGTCAGAGCTATCATATGGGATTAAATAAGGTACTTCATCTGTACTGGCAGTTAATGTTTTCTTCCCATCTTTTTCTGTATAATATCCTGCATTCAAGTTCTTTGCATTTGTATCAGTTATTAAAACCTGTAATCCGGGATTATTCTTTACGTTAAGAACTTCTTCATATGCTGTTGCTCCATTACTTGTTGAAAGTTCCTTTTTCCCTTCTGAAAACCTTGCAAGAACGTGAATTGAATCGTCTATTTTCTTTATTGCTGCTGTTAATGCCCCATACTCGTTTGTTGAGGTAATCTTTCCATCTTTAACCAGTTCCTCACCGACTTCAATCTTCCACTGTGCAGAATAAAGAACCCTTGGGTTTTCTCCATCAGTATCAATTACCATTACCTCATACCAACTGTTTCCAACTGCTGCTGCGTCCTGACTTCCCAGTGCATACTCTATCTTTCCCTCATTTGTAATAGTTCCCGGATTAATCAAGACTGTCTTGTCTGCCTTAATTCCCTTAATCATTGCCCAATGTCTCTTTGGATCTAACACTACCGGAAATGTTCCCCTGCATAATTCTATTCTTATTGTTCTTGAATCAACTTCTCCCTTCTTTATCTGTAGCTGTTTTCTACAGCCTGACAAGTCAACATCAAGAAGTAAATCATAATACATCATATATCGGTCCTCCACTGAAAAAAGCATAGCAACAAAATAGGGGGGAATTCTATCCCCCCTTAAGCTAATCACTTATCCAAGACTTAAGCGTTTTGTTAAATAATTTTTTATTTTTCCACTTTCCTGTGTTCCACAGTTTTGTTCTTATCTCCCTTCTTGTCTTCTGGGAATCTGCCTGAATGTATTCATCCTTAAGTCTGCTTACTTCCCATTCTCTTACCGTCTTTCTCGATTCATCCTTTTTCTTGTCATTCAGATACAGTTTGCTTTTCTTCATAAAGTCAATGATTTCAGCCTTTTCCTTTTCGTAACCATCAAGATACCTGCTCTTAATCTGACTTGTAATCTGTGATTTCACATATGCATTCACCTTGGCTTCAATCTGCTTATCAGAATACAAAGGATATTTTTCTTTCAGTTCCTTACGTTTGTTGTCTTCAATATCCTTAATTGTTGTTCTGTCTCCGGTGCTAATGTACTCATTAATGTATTTCTTGTTAGAATACTCAAAGCCCATGCCTTCCATAAACGCCTTACCCACCTGCTTTGTTGATGTCATGTTCTTATTAATAACATCATTAAACAGATTCTTGGTTGCATTGTAATCTCTAAGCATGTTCTTAAGCGGAATACCAAAGAATGCAGCCAATGACTGCGCCATTTCCTCTCCTGCATCAACCTTTGAGTTAACATCTCCATCTCCAAAATATGCCTTTGACACTTTCTTGTATGCATCTGCCACATCAGATATCAACGTCATGTCTGCTCTTTCAACATCATAACCTTCAAATATGTTAACAACATCCTTAACAAAAGGAATCCAAGTTAACGGGCTTAAATCCCCTGTCAGTCCGTATGTTCCAAATACATCACCACTAAATGCCTTAACATACTTTTCAACGTAAGACTTATCCTTATCATCATCATTACTGTTTCTTGCCGCCTGTATCAACGCTTTTAACCCTGCATTAACAACTGTCTGTAGGATTATTGCTGACATTGCCTTTGTAATGTAACCTTTTTTCTTGCTTCTTAATGCATCTGTAAACATATTCCAAGTGACTGTTGGCTCTGCCATAAATGCTGTAGCACTCTTCATCAATGCTGACTTAGAGTTCATGTTAACACTCTTTGCCAATACTGAATCGTACACCTGCGATAAATTAATAACCTCGTCAAATCTTTCAGATGCCTTATTAAGTAACTCTTCACCCTTAAGATTGTACTTGTCTGCTGTTTCTGCCTTAATAGCATTCCAGATGTGACACCACGTTAATTCATCCATCTTACCCGGAAGGCTTCCAAGAATATCGTCTGCCTTTGACATTGCCCTGCCAAACTTGCTTTCTTCTTTTCTGTCGGTAATGTAATCTATTGTTCCCTGACCGACACCTGTATCAAATCCACCAAGTTCCTTTACTACTGCAACACCATTGTATTTCTTACACTCTTCCCAATCTCGCTTTGTAAAGACTGTTTCAGCAAAATACTTGGGATTAACCAATGCAAATGCCCTACAAATGGCTGATGGCTGCTGTATCATTACGGAAGCTGACGCATATACCGCTCCCTTCTTGAACGAACCTATTAACTGATTAGCCAGTCCTTCCGTTGGGTCTGCCTTAATTCCATCATTAATGCTTAACAGGAACATATCAAGATAGTTTCCTGCCTTTTTACCACCAACACTTTCAAGCACCTGTTTTATTGTCATTCCGCTTCCTACCTGCTGGTCTTCTTCCCATATGATGTCCCTGTAGTTATATACACGGTTAATATTATCCTGTGCCACTGCAAGTGCATTGTATGTACACATCCTATCAATGTGTTCTGCCACTGCATCCGTAAAGTCTCCAATGACAACTGCATTCCTAGCTTCTTTGACAGTGCTTTTAGTAAATGACTGACTTTTAAGTGTTGAATTAATCTTTGCCTTTCCATCAGCACTTGTCTGTTTTTCACTTGATGCAACTTTGTATGGGAAGTAATAGCTTTCACCGAATTTTTTAATCCCATACAACTGCATTGATGTTTCATTGCCCAGACTTGCCATGTCATTCGACAGATACTTAACCATCTTGTCTGCATAGGCTTTCTGTTCTTTCGTCAGGAAGCTTTCAATCTTAATTAAGTCTCCATCCGTTACCTTATAGGAAATCTTCTGTGTTTTCTCTGCGTTAATGACTTTTCCTTCCTTAACAATTCTGTCCTCGAAGATTATTCCACCTTTTTTAAGATGGTGAGCATTCTGCAGTTTGTTAAGCTTTTCTCTCTTTGCCGTTGCATAGAGATACATGGCCTGTTCCCTTGTTAACTTAATTTCACTTGTAAGCTCCAACTTCTTGTTATCCCATTTGTCATAGCCATATTCTGATTTTGCATTCTGTATGTAATCTGCTGCCTTCGCTATGTTCTTTCCCCACTTATCCTGACCTTTTCTTACATCTGTGTACAAACTTTCAAATGTTGGACCAAGCTCCTTAAAGAAATAGATTGGTGTGTAATTGTCATACATAAAGTTACCGGCTTTATCAATAAAGCTGTTAACCGTTCCGCTCTTTGTTCGCTTAAAGACTTTCTCTTTCTTTGAGGAAAGTTCCCTTAAGGCTTTCCTGCTTAACTCGGTATATTCCATTTTCTTACCATTAGTAAAAATCTCATTTTCATTCTTAATGATGTAAGCGAAATGGTCTGTAATGTCCTTTACCTGTTCAAGTTCCACTCTCGTAAGCTGTGCAAGACGCTTATTCTTGATTGTATCTCGCAATGTGTACAGCATGTTGTCAATGTCTTCATCATAACTTCCACGAAGATATGTGTCCTCTGTGCTTCTTCCAAGAGCTTCATAAGCAACTCTCAATCTGTCTAAATCATCATATGAGAATACACTTGTATCTTTCAGAAATTCCTTACAGAACTCTGCTGTCTTCTGTCTGAATCCTTCCGGAATATGATTTGTATTGGTTGGTGTTACAATCTTCCTTGAAATACTCTTAACATTTCTGATGATACTGTTTCTAACCTTTTCCTTTTCTCTTGTATTCCATACGCTGTTTTCTCGATTACGTATGTTTGCTTCTCTCTGCTTAATCATTGCCTGATACTTCATCTTAAGATTTTCTTCACGGTACTTCTGTTCTTCTCGCCATTCCTGTTTTGACTTCTGTACTTCCTGACTAAGCTTTTTCTTATATTTCCTGTAATTGTCAGAATAACGTTTTCTTAATTTTGACACCTTATCATTGTATTCAGCCTGCAGTCCGTTAAGTTTCTCCTTCTGTCTGTCAGCATAAGTCTTAACTTCCGGAAGTGTGTTATACTCTTCCAATAATTCTCCTGCTATGTAATCTGCTGCATCTTCAAAGTCAAATCCATATTCGTTCTCATAATCTGTCTTTAAATCTTCAATGATATTCATAAGTACTGCCGGCTGGTCTCTCCAATTAGTATCGCTGTCAAACGTAGCCGGGTATTTTGCACTTAACTCTCCCCAAATACTGTCAAGAGCTGTTCCATTCTCATTAATTCTTAGCTTACCAAACATTGATTTACGCCAATCATTATATGTCATTCCTGTTGTGTACTCTATTTCAGCTTTCTGGGATTCACTTAGCCTTATTGGTGTTGTCCTAACATCATCAAGTATTCCCTTTGAATAGTCCGTTATCTTGTAGTTTTCTTTTCTGTCATTAAGTGCAGTGTATACAACTGACTTTAAATCTCTTACCACTTCATCTACACTTAAGCCTTCCTTAACTGCTGTATTAAACACTTCATTAAGGTTTTCTGATAATGTATTTCTATCAATGGCTGTGTTAGTCTCTCTAATCAGTCTTGATGTTAATCTGCTAATTCCCTTTGCACCAACCTTGTGTCCCTTTGTGATCTCAAACTGTGACTTAAGATTGTTGATAATGTCACGATACTCTTTGTTCTGCTTTAGGGCTTCCTCGTATGTTCTTGGCTCACTGTAACGTTTCTGATATCGTATATCTTCATTACTTGTTGGATTTTCATTATCTGCATTTTTAAACTGATTAGATTCAAATGTTACATATACTTCTCCATTATCATACTTATCTGTCGCGATAAATCCATCATAACCAAGTACTTTTCTAATCGTTCCTAATATGCTTTTATCGCCACATACGTTTGATATTTCTGCAATAATGTCAGCATCATTATCATTCTCAAATACCGCATTTACTGTATCCCTAAGTGCATTGTTATACCACTGTTTTGACGGATAACCAATTCCTGTTGTTTCATAGTTTGATAATATATCATCACCTGTCGTGTCTAATTTTTTTAGAAGTTTTTTTATTTCACTCTTCTTAAGAGTTTTTTTATCCAAAGATAACGGTTTTTCAATATCAACATAACCTGCCAGTATATTACCATCTTTATTACTATATCCCATTGCTTTGCTTTCTGAATCAGTAAAATAAAATCCGTAACCTTCTGCACTACCTACAGTTCCAATTTTGGAGTGGTCAAATACTGTAAACTCGTTAGGACTTCCATGATATACCCTTTTAAGTTTTCCATCATTTGTTCTAATTAAGCTGTTCTTAAAATACTTTACCTGTTCTTTTGACAATTTTTTACCTTTACTATCTATTGATGGTTGAACACCTAAAAGCTTTAATAAAGCTAAATGATTATCTTCTTCAAACTCAATATCTGCTTTACCTCTTTCATTTATGTCGTCCGTTATGTATTGCTTTAAGCCATTTCCATTCTTGACATAACTCATAGGCATACTAATTGAACTTAATCTAAACAGTTCATCCCATTGCGATTCTGTGAAAGATGGTAAAGAATTAAATTCAAGCCAATTGGATTTACTTCCATCACTGTATGTTTTTGTTTTAAATTCAAATGAATTTGATTGTTCCTTTCCTTCATTGTCCGTATTTCTGTCCTGATACAATTTATTATTGTTGTCTTCTTCCATATACTTACTTGCATACCTTGAAAACATTGTTTTATTGCTTCCTCTGTCCGGTAGTTTTTCCCTTCTTTCTTCTCCGTTCAGGTACATTCTTCCTGATGTGTCCCTTGCTTCAATTTCACCTGCAGTATTATCATATAAGTCTCTTGCTGTCATTGAGCTTACAGTTTCCATGCTTCCAGCTAACTCATATCTTGCATCTTCAAGTTCCTGATACAGCTTTTCATATTCAGGATTTTCAAGTATTTCACTCTCCAATATCATATGTTCTTTCCAATCTGCATTCTTGTGGCTTTCCATTGCCTTTATCATTGTCTGGTTTAGTTCCCTGTACTTATCCATAAATTCACTAGGTGCATTTTTCATCACTTCGTTTATTTTCTTCTGTGCTGAAATGTAACTCCTATTATATTCATTTATGTTCTCGCCACTATTCTTCAGGTAATTCCACTGTTGTGCTGAAGCTCCTGCTGCAAATCCTTCATAATGCTGTATTACGTGCTGTAATTCGTGTAGAATGGTTCTCTCTGCGTTATGTGTGTCACTCTTGAACTTATTGTTAACATATATAGTATTATTCCTTTTGTCATACATACCACGTTCATTCATATCAACAAACTTTAACCCAACATCCTTTATAAACGGATACTGGTTAAATAACTTGTCGTGCTGAATATAATCTGCAACAGTGTCACCACCATTATTAAACTTATTTATGACTGAAAGTGTCTTTTCAAGCTGGCCAAACTCTTTCCATTCTTCATTTGTTGCATCACCGGTTCCAAATATTCTGTTTGACAACTCCTCGTATCTTCTGTAATCCTGATTTTCCTTAAGTACCATTCTTCCTCTTCTGTCATAAGTCATCTTGGAATCATCAATTTCATATCTCCATATGTTATCCATTCCTCGGAACCATCCGGTTTCCCTAAATATTTCTTTAAAGGACTTACCTTCATTTTCCATGTCTGTTGCCTTTTCCAATTCCTTAAAGTCCACATTTGCTGATTTTCTTCCTGCATAAGAATATAAAATATTTTTGTTGACTTTTTTTCTGTCTTCATTTATACTCTCGTCTAAGGAAGCACCATTAAATATACTGTGCCCTCTTTTTGAGGAAGCGGTAGTATTGGTGCTTCCTTTTTCTATTTTGGTCGGTTTTATGTCTGATATGTCATACAAATGTATTTTTCCTACTCCATCTACACCTGTAACTACCTTTACACTGTAATCTCTTCCAAATACTGAAACATTTAAATATCCATACGCAAAATCAACTATGTGTCTGTTATTCGCATTTTCATATTTCTTTGCTACATTTTTCCATCCCTCCGCATTTTCAATTATTTCCATTGCATTTTTGCTTAATCTTAATTTATCAACTCTTAACTGTTTGTTTTTATGTAGCCAATAGGTCATTGTTCTGTTTCGTACAAACTCATTTTTATCCCTTTTGTTCATTGTGAATACATTATTTTTATAATCTATTCCTTCCTTGAACAACTCTGTTAAAACATTCTTTGCTGTCTGCTCATAGTCTTCCTCTGCCACACCGTCCAGAATATCCTCATCAATTTCAACATATGGTTTATTGTTTGCGTCATAGCGAACCATATCCAATACATCCACATTTTTGCTAACGATTCTGCTGTTACTCTCTCCTGCTTCCTTTAATGCTTCATTCCACATTGTTCTCATCTGCAAGGCAAAATCCTTTAACAACATTGCTTCCTTTGATACAGTACCACTTTTAATGCTTCCGTCCTTATTAATGATTGAATTGCAAGCCTTGATTATGTTCTTAACCCATTCATCTATCTTAGCCTTTATCTTTCCGAACAATCCCTTGTCTCTTTTGGCAAGTTCCTTGATTGAATTTGCATCTGTAAGCATTAATTCACATCCTCTGGCCACAAGTTCCTTTCGCGCCACGTCTTCCGTAATGTCTTCTCCAAGTGTCTTCTTAAGTGAATTTATTTCATCTGCAATCAGTTCATCTATGTTTATGCCTGTTGATTTTGTTAATGCATCAAACACAAACTCTTCCAGCTTTGCATACTGTGTTGTTGAAAAGTTCTGAATGTAATGTGTAAGTTCGTGAGCCAATGTTGCTATCATAATGTTATGTCCCTGATTAGCTGATATCTTACCTGCGTTGATGTCTATTCTTATCTCATTTGTAGCTGAATTGTAACTTCCGTTCTCTCCTATGTATTTTCCATTTGCGTCCTGTTTGCTTTCATAAAATACATATTTTGCTCCAGTAACCTCTGATAGCATTTGTGCCACCCTTACTACTGCTTTCTGTGTTTCATCAAGTTTTGTTGTGTCAACGTTATCAAAGCTGACACTTCCTCTTGTATTATTTGTTACAACTACCCTGTCATTAAGGTTCTTCTGGTACTCCATCTTTCCTGCTGTGTAGGCAAGGGCTATCTGGCCCAATGTCATGTTAGTTCTTATTCTTCTGTTTGATGTTGCACTTGCTATTCCCTTATTCTGTGCTCCATAGTCATACGCAACCTTATAGTTTGCCGCAAAATCAACCGGATCAACCAATGTTCCACCCTCTGCATATGCCTTAAAGAATTTCTTTCGCTGTTCAGGTTCGTATGATTCACCCAATTCATACAAGGCCACTGTATCTCTGTCTGCTGCAACATCTTCCATGTTGTAGTTCTGACCTTCCTTGGATATTACTATTGTCTTTCCTTCCTTGTTAACCATAAGCTCCGCAGGTTCAAAGTTAACACTTGGATTGTCAATCAGGTGTGCTCCACCTTCTGTTATTTCTCCATTGCTCTGTTTTTCGTCCATTTCAGCGTTTAATTTGCTCTGTGTATTCTCGTCAAGGGTAGGCTTTAAACTTTCTCCGTTAGCCAATTTAACCATATCCTGTGCGTTTTCCTGATGTGTTCTGTATTCAGATAAATCCATTCTGCTGGTCCAGTCTGTTTCGTTCCCCTGCATGTGGTTAATCAACTCTTTTTCCACGGTGTCGTATGCTTCCTGATACTGTCCTGCATCAACATTCTTTCTTCCATTACCATTCATCATGCGTTCCATACTCTGCATTGCTATGTTGTCAGCCTCATTCTTTGGCACATCAAGTTCCTGCAGTCTTTCAGATATTGCAGGTGTTACAACATCAACATAACTTTGTGTTGCCTTGTTATATTCATCTGCTGCCACTGTGTTTGCAATGTAACCTACCATTGCAGGGTCACTTGTATCTGCATTCTTAAACTGGCTGTACACTTCACTGTCTTCACCATAATTTTCCCTGATATGATTTTCAATCTCTGAATATGTACCGCTGTTAATGATGTTCTGTCCCTTCTGTGACATCTGTCTGTATGCTTTTCCTTTAGCATAGTTATATCCGCCAAGTGGAATACTGAAGAATGCTCCACCAATTGCACCTCCCCCTACATTTTCGGCAACACGTACCGCCATATCCTTTCTTGCTTCCTGCTCTGCTTCTGTTTTTGTATATCCCTGCTGCATGTAACTCTGTATGCTCTGCTGATAGTCTGACAATCCACCATTTACAATATCGTCATAAACAATGTTGGCTATTTCAGTAAAGCCTTCTTCACTTCCTTCTATTCCCATACTCTTTACTGTATTTTTAAGGAAATTCTTGATTGAATTTACACCTTTGCTCATTGACACAACTTTATCAAGTGATACCTTTTCAAAAAGTCCTTCAAATACACCTGCTCCAAGTCCTGTCATTAATGCCTGACTGTCTGACGCTCCCTTGTTATGTACATCAAGCATTGAGGAAGTTGCTGCTGATGAACCAAGAATAAGTGTTGTTGCTCCGGGAACCACAAGATTAAGTGGAATTGTTGCTACTGAATCAAGTGTACTTGCAAACGCATCATATACAAACTTTCCCACATCAGTCTTCATGTTTTCCTTTACTCCCTCACGCATTGACTGTGCATTCTGACCAATCCTGTTTGCGTCACTGTTATAGTCTATTGGATTTTCGCTTGTTCCTGTTGCACGTTTTAATTTTTCCCACATTGAACCAACATATCCTGCTCCTGATGCAAGAGAAAGTGGAACTGACGCTGCAGTACCTACATATGGATGTTCCTTTCCATACTTTGCATAATCTTTCTGCTCCTGCTCTGCAGTTGCTTCATTCTTCTGTGCCTGTGCATAATTAATTACGGCATTTGCTTCATTATCGTCATATCTGTACTTATCCATTAACTTTGCTTTCAATTCGTCCAAATTTGAGCCATTTTCAACGGTCTGCACAACCTTGGTCTTGTCTTCATCCGCAAGATTATTGAAATTATGTTCCTGTTTCTTTCTTAAATACTCGTCACCATAATTATTGTTCCAATCAAGCTTAATTTCATTCTCTTCCTGAAGACTTTTTGCATTCTTTCTTTTTTCGTCATATTCGTTGTAAAGCGTTTCATAATCTTCATAGCTGTTAAGATTGCTCTTGGCCATCTTATCAAGATATTCTGTCTTGATTGCCCTGTCATTACTTCCTTCTTCCCACTTCTTTGACTTTTCTTCAAGATTATATAATCTCTGTTCTTCCTTCTGTGCGTTTTTTCCGTTTCTTCTGGCTTCACTGATGAAGTTACGATTATTATTATCCAAGTAGTCAAAAAAGCCTTGTGCGGTCGCTTTTTCGCCGTCAGCAAGACTGTTAAGGTATTCCTTTCCTGATTCATAGCCTGAAATCTTTTCTTCAAGTTTGTTCTGGGAATTGTTTGTATTTAATTTCTTAATGTAGTCCTGCTTCTGGGCATAATCCATGTCCTTTGTTTCAGCAGACCACTTAGCCATGTTGCTCTTTCCGTATTTGTCATAATCTGAATATTCGTCTATTATCTGTTTATAGCTGTCAATCTGTCTCTGTATTGCGTCATTGTTCTTATTTGTTGTGAACTTATCGTTATCACGGCTTAACTGCTTATAACTGTTAAATTCCTTGTCTGTTGTCTTTTTATCAATGTTACTGTCTGTCTTTCCTGATTCAAGTTCCTTAACCTTGTTTTTCGCATAAGCTACTATTGATTTATAATCATTGTCTGTTCCCTTTTCATTCTTAATCTGTTCCAGAATGTTGTTTTCGTTCTCCAGTTCAGCCCTGTTCTTGTCCGTGGCATTAACCTTGTTCTGTACCTGCTTGTCTGTTAACTGCTGAAATGTTGAATTTCTGTTATTATCGTATATGCTCTGATTTGTTGTAATCTGTTTTACCTTTTCCTCGCTTGGCATGTACTTGTCAATTCCTGAATTAATGTTTTTAAGATATGTACTTGCATCTTCCACACTTTTCATCATCTTCTTGTTACCGGCATTGGCGTAATACTGTCTTACGCCATCTGCCTGCTGTAACAAACTATTAACTCTGGTCTTTGCCTGCTGCATGTTTCTGATTTTCTCAACACTGTCCTGCTGCTTCATCAGTTCATTTATTCCATTCATCTGTGACACTTCACTAAAAAATGAATTAGCAATGTTTCTTTCACTTTTCTTTCTGTTTGCTTTCCACTGATCAACTGTTAATCCTGCCATGTCTTTCTCCTATTTGTTCTTCTTATTCTTTTTTGTTTTTCCGTACACGCTACTTATTGCTGTATCTGCGTATGAAGCAAGGTATCTTCTGTATGCTGCCGTTCCCTTGCCTTTTCCCTCTTCTGTGTTTTTCCATTCATTTTTCGTTAACGGATCAGATGCATTCTTAATTCCGTATGCCGTCAAAAGACTCTTAATGTTCTTTGAAGAAGTTGCTGCATCCTTGATTTCAGCATATGTTGGGGCCGGTGTAGTCTGTTTCTGGTATGAAGTACTTACGTTGTTACTTGTGTTTGTGCTGTGGCTACTTGTACTGCTACTACTATTCTGTATCTGTGTTGATGTGTCTGTCTGCTTTGAATGCGTTACAGCGTTTCTATTCCATTCATTGTTGTACTTGTCTGCATAGTAGCTTCTATTGTTGGAATATCTCTGGTATGCTTCACTATCAAGCCCCTGTAGTAAGCTTGCTTTGTTATACTGATTGCTTGTCTCTGTGTCATAATTGCTTCTTGCCTGCTGATATAACGTTGGAACAATGTCGTTCAACTGCTGCAGATATGAGTTATATGCCTGCTGTCCTGCCGTTGTGGCATAGCTGTTACCATATCCACCTGATAAAGTTGAAGCATTTGCCATTGTGTCCTGCATTGCCTGATTACCAAGGTTCTTATAATTCTCGGCATACTGCTTATACAGTGAATCCTCGTTTAAGTCATAGCTAAATGCCTTTCGGTTTGTTATGTTGCTTACGGCACTGTTAAGCTGATTTGCATATGGGCTTGAAAACTTCTTTTCTGCATTTTTAAGCTGATTCTTTGTTTTTCCAGAAACCTTACTTGTGGTCCAGCTTCTTCCGTTACTGTTTTGTGTGTTTTTTGAGAAACTACTTTGACTTGTGTTACTAAAGTCTGATTGTGATGTTGTTCCGTTACTCACCGTTGCCCCTGTTATGTTATTCTTTTTAAATATTGACTTTGCCATCTAATTACCTCCAATCCTCTGTATCATTGAATCCGTCATGTTCTCCTCATCTATGCTTCCAAGTACGTAACGCACCTGAGCATACAAGTTGTCAACGTATGAATATATCTGGTCCAAGTCCTGCTCTGCGTCACCTGTTCTTGCAGGTGGACTATCCAGTTTAAATGTGGCCATTACCTTCACTCCCTTCATTAACCGTTCTTTGAATGCTCAATATCTTACAATCTCCTTCACCTTCAAATCTCAATCTGAACTTTTCACATCTTCGTGGTCTGAATGCTATGTTAACCGGTCCTTCACTTTTCTTTCCTTCGTGTTCATATGCCTTAATCCATTTCTCCTCATTGTCATAAGTCACACTAACCTTCAACCAGGCTCGTTCGCTTAACTCATATCTTATTCCCAATCTCTGTATGTGCTTTGCATTGGTTGAACCGCTCTCAATTGGTCCTGTTTCTGCGTACCAGTCAATTCCTCTGTTATGAATGGTGAACTCTCCCATCTGACTTGTTTCCTCAATTTCCTTATTTCGAAACGAATCTGGAAGATTGTTTGTTATTATATTCATTCCCTCATATCTCACTATTTGGTCAGTGTTCATTATTCCAAATAGTGATTGTTTATACCTGAAGAATCTTCTTGTTTTTTCATCATCTTCCTTATGCCACATCTGCTTTCTTGTGTCATAGACAAATAGATGATTTACACCGTTTTCCTGCATTGCTATGTAATACTTATCTTCTCCTGCTCCACCTACAGCGTTGTTAAACTCTTTTAGTCCCAGTTCATCAGATATTGTTTGCGTTGAGTTTCCGTCAAACCTGACCACTCCCTTTTTGGACTTAAAGTATACATATCCGTTTACCAAGGCAAGGCTATCACTACTGCCTTTTTCAATGCCCGGATAATATATCTCGCTGACCTGATAGTTGGATGGCTTTGTTCCATACATGCATATGATTAAATTCTCCTTAAAAAAGAACGGCATTCCCTTGTACGTGCAAGCCCCGGTGAAATCTCCATCACTACCAATTGTTACTGCATATGCATCATTGGCTATTCCTGCATACGTTCTCCAGCTTGTAGGGTCTCCCTGCTTACAGGCATATATTTCGTGCTTGGCATTTGAACATCCCCATATCCTGTTTGTGCTTATGGTAATGTAATCCATATCCGGCATATCCTTCTTTATGGTTAGATAACTGAAACGTCCATTCCACGGAAAATCAGCTTTCATAAGCTTAGGCATTGATGTTATTGCGGGTTCTGTTTCATCACCTGACGGATCTGTTGAGCTTGCGCTTTTTTTAGCATTTCCTTTAACTATGCTATTTCTATACTGTTTGGTATAATAATTTAGATAATCCAGTCCTGTGTTTGAAAATACAATTCCTATCTGACTTCCGTTTGTTAGAACCTTTTCGACTTTTGCATATTGGCTGAAATATTTCCATAAATTATACGTATGTGTTGGATAGCCGGCTGACTCCATGTCTTTTCCAGAGTAATCTTCCACCTTAAGACTTATAAAATCTCCATCCTTAATTGAATCTGTTATTTCTTTTGCTGTTGCTTCAGTATCTGCTTTATACCACCAAGTCACATATAAATTAGGTGAACTCCACATTGAATAGCTTGCGTCATAATATTTAATGACTAATTTATCGTCAGAAATGCTTATTAGTCCTAAATTTTCATTGTATTTTTCCGTGAAATTTATGACCACACTTTTTGTTATCCACAATGGCTTAACATTATCTTTATTACAAAAAGAGGGGATTTCTGACGCCACTCCCGATTTAAACGCTTTGACTTTTTCGTCCCCTGTTATTGGATTCTGTGATATTGGCATTACTGCATACGGATTTCCATCCTTATCTGACAAGTACAGTGCCGGTAATGTGTCACTTGCTGTTTTTTGCTTTATCTTGTATGTGAATGACATATTTGTAACTTTTCCATCCTGTGTGTTATACATTTTCTTATCCGGCATAATCACAAGGTATGCTCCATAGCCATACATTTTCTTTTTGTCATTTGTTAATGTTATTCCACCTACTGCCTTTCCATCTTTATACAGTTTTGTTCCTTCAACCACATACAGGCTTCCATTTATTTCAATTGCACCATTAATTGCTGATAGTCCGTCATCTCGCATTGAATAAACGTCTCTCATCTTTCTATTAGCCAATGCCGGGTAGTAATCAGATGTCATGTTCTTCATGTCCTTAAAATATCCTTCGGGAATGTACACGTTGTCATTTATTCCCTCAAAGGCATTTATCGTTGTCACACTTGATTTAATTGTTGCTAGTTCCGGTAATCTCATATTTTTCTCCTATACACTAAATGTTCCGTGCTGTATTGGCATATGTGTTCTGTGATACTGATTCTCAAACTCTGAATAATCTTCATTGAACAATGCCATATGATTGCTATATCTGTCATATTCTTCGTTATATTTGTCTATCTGTGCCATAATGTAATGAATGTACATATCCGAATATGGCTTTCCTGCATATAATTCTTCCTTATTTTTGCTTATTGGGTCTTCGTGTGTGTTTATTATTTCCAATTCGATTTTTCTTTCAACATCCTGTATCCATCTCTCCTTGTCCTGACGATCATAAGAATTAGGATACAGAATGTCTGCTGATGTTATTACTTCGTCTCTTGTCATTTTTTCTCCTTAAAAAAAATCAGACGGATGTTTCCATCCGCCTGCCTTTATCGTGATATATATTTTTCAAATATGATTTATTCAGCGACTTCCTCTATGTAGTTATCCGCTTCGTCTTTTGCTCCTTCGCTACAGTAATATGCTTCAACCAAGAACTTCGGTACACTTACCTCAACTCCACGCTGAATCTGATAGTCACGTCCGTTTACTGATATGATGATGTCCTTATCAGCATTTTTCCCTCTGATAGTAGGGAATGTGAACTTGACTTTCTTTTCTGCGTCAGGATTTGCGGGTACTCCCTTTCCGGCAAGAAGTGCTTTTGCTTCTTTTTCTGCCTGTGCCTCACGTTCCTTTGCTGCTGCAATCTGTGCTTCCTGTTCTGCTAATTTCTTTTTCTGTGCTTCTAACTCTGCCTTAAGTTCGGCATTCTCGTTAGCAAGCTCTTTATTTGTTGGTTCTGCCATTTTTAAATCCTCCTAGTTTGCTTCTGCAATCGGGCTAAAGTCTTCTGAACAACATTCAACTCTTACAATTCTTGTTTCATCAAGAATCTTTGTTGCATAGTCAGTTACCTTCCAACCTACTGTTGCTCTCTGGTTCAATGGGTCTTCTGTTCCACCTGAGCCTAACTGCTTAACAATCATCTCCATGTTGCCACCTTCAAGCTGAACTACGCCATACGCATCCTCTCCAAAGAACAGGCATCCATACACTGCTAGTCCTGCAGGTGTTGCTCCCTGACTGGCTGATGAATTATTCCAGATTTTAGCATTTGGTGTTGAAACAAATCTTACTCCATATAACTTACCGATTTCACCCTCAAAGATTTTTTCCTGATTGTTATACTTAACCACATCAATGAAATCATCATTTGTAGTAACATCATGTTCAATGTCAGGATGAATGATTGAAATATATGAGCCGTTAATTGTCGGTACACTTCTTCTCTTCAACACTGTTTTTGCCATTGAAATTACTTTCGGTGTTAACTTGCATGTCTTATCCAAGTCTGCTCTGGTTGATACAACCGCACCTGTTGATTTTGGTGCAAAGATTACGGATGTTCCTGTCTGCAATTCATTTCTTGTTACAGTATCAATTGTTTCTGCTGACTGAATGCCATGTTCTCTTGTAAGTTCGAGAATGATTGGATCTGTGGATTCCATTTTTAATCTGTCTGATATTGCTGTGTAATCGCCGTACTGCTCTGCTGTTACTTCAATTTTTTCAAACACTGTCTTTTTGCCTTTAGGTGTGATTCCTTCCTGTAATGGAGTTAATGCAGGTCCATATGACTTCATTCTTCTCCATCTTACATTTTTACCGTTGCCCTGTGGCAATGGTGCTTTCTTTCCAAACTGTGCATGTACAAGATTTGGTTTTGCTCTACGGAGTAATTCTCCGTCATAATATTCTTTCTGTTCTGCTGACATTCCACTGTCACTTGTGATGTTAGTGTTTAAATCAGCAAAATACTGTAAATCTAATTTTGTCTTCATTCTTTTCTCCTTAATGCAGGAGTTAAAAAGCAATCTTTTCTCCTGCCATAACCTTTTCGTATATTCTTTCTCTGTCTTCATCTGTTAATGACTTAGGATCCTTTTTGACTATGACTGCCTGACTATTGCCCTGTCCTTCACCGGTTCTCTTCTGATTTGCCTTTACGGAATTGGCAATCTTCTTGGCTGTGTTGTCTGCCACAACTTTTGCAGCAACCGCCTGAATTTCATTAGAGTGAATTACCTCAAATGCCGTCTTAACCGGCACATCACAAGCTACAAGTCTTGCAAAATCATCATTCTGCATTTCACTTTCAAGGCTAAATCCGGGATAAGTTTTCTGCACTTCTGCTTCCTGACTAAGAATGTTCTGCCAAGCCTCTGCATTCTGTGCATCTCTTTCTCTCTGTGCCATTTCTTCCGTGAAAGCCTGATTCTGTCTTTCAATGTGTTTGATGTGTTTTAATGTTTCAACATCAATTCCACGTTCCTCTGCTTCCTCTTCGTACAGTTCATCATCATTGGTTATTGCTTCAACCAACGATTTAATGTTGCCCGGATCATCAACTCCATATTTTTCAGCAAGAACTTCAAGTGCCGGACTTAATTCCTGCATCTGCTCTTCATATGTCTTGATGTTCTTGACACGATTTTGAACTATGTTCTGTACTCTGTCGTCAAAGTCATTCTTGTACTTTCCCTTAATCAGTTCTTCAAATGATGGTCCTTCATCCTTTTCCTCTGTGTCTTCCACTGCTTCTGATTCTTCATCATTTACTGATTCTTCGGATTCCTGTTTGCCATATACTACCTGTGCGGCGTCCACAGTTCCTTCGCCCGAATCACCTTCTCCTCCTGCGGTTGCGCCTTCCGCAAAATACTGTAGGTATAACTTATATCTTGACATTTCTGTCTCCTTTCTGCTGTTTGAGGGTGCGACCCTTATGTTATTTATGATAAATTACTAAAAGGGGGGAATTCTATCCCCCCTCAAACACTCTTACATTATTTGGATATTCCTCTTCCATGAGCTTAAATCCTGTTCTTATGAATTTCGTGTCAACATCTTCATCAAAGCTTAAATCAATGATGTTATTTCCGCATTTGTTTACCTGAACCTGATATGTATTCATAAATGTAAATGCCAATATGCTGACTGCTGCACACACAATGTCCTGTCCTGACGGAGCATATTGGGCGTGCCCTGTAATGTACAGGCTATTCTTTGTTAATGTTATTTTTATCATTCGTTCACCTGAGTGGCTGCGTTAGCGTTCTCTCTTGCCCTCTCATTAAATGGGTGTTCGCTATCTTCCGATAGGTTAACATCCTGTACCGGTTCTCCTGTTCCCATCTGATTCTGGTCAAACGACTGTGCCAACTCTTCAGCCATGTTTGTTCCGTGTTCCTGATCAAGAGTGGAAGCAAGCTGTATCATCTGCTGCTTTAATTCATTGTTTTCTCTGTACAAGGTAGCGTTGGTCTGAATCTTTGCAATGACATCTTCCTTATGGGCAAAATCCATTATGTCGAGAGCTGCAAGTGCCACATCTCCGTTTTCAGGATTAAAGAAGTTAGCTCCATAAAGCTGTAATGCCAATTCATTCTGACTGTTCTTGGAATATGGATTTGCTTTCTGTGCGGACACTTCTACATCAAATACAGGTAATCTATATCCAACATCCAAATCAAAGTCCCTTTCCTGTTCCTGTGGTTTAATGTTCTCGTTACTGTATGTAACGTATTCATAGCCTTTCTTTCCCATAATTCTGAACTGTCTTGGTGCATCATAGAACTGTCTTATAAGCTCTATTACCATAGTGATTACATCACCATAAGCGTCATATGACATCTTATTCTGACTTCTTGATGTCTTACCGGCACTTTCCTGTAGGGCACTGATTGCTGAACCTGATGTTATTCCGCCGCCAATGTTACCTCTTGCGACGTCCGTATTGCCTGTTGTCTCCTTCATTTCGTTAATCTTGTCATTAACCTTTGTTATTGCCGAACCATTCATGTCCGGTGGTGTTAATTTCTGCAATCTCAATTCTTCAAGGCTTCCTGTAACGTGCACCGTAGGTTTTCGCCAATCAAGTAATTCATCTTCATTAATTCCACAATTCTGCCCCACTAAATATCTTGGGATTGTATTCATCAATGCATTTTTCAAAACTGCCTGATCTAAAAGGTCAATGTATTTCTGCGGTTCCTTGCATATGTCTATGTAAGAGAATCCACATAGAGAGCCTTCCACCGGGAACATTGTCTCCACCACAAACGGGTACTGTCCGTGGTCATACCATCCACGTTCCGCAATGCTTTCTTCTCCTGTTTCCTGCTGCACCTTTTCATATACCGGTTCTCCTGTATCGGGATTTACCATTGTTTCTCCTGTGTTTTCGTCAATTACTTCCTGCTCCACTTCCTCTGTTGGTCTTTCAGTGTCATTTTCAGATGCATAAATCACAACATCATTAACATACTTAACGTAGTGGAGAACCTGTTTACCGTTCTGATACTTCTTGTAATACCATTCAACCACCATGCTCTTGTCCGTGGTGTCAACATTGTCCTCATAAAAGTATTCAGCCTTTGCTATTGCTCCGCCACCAAGTTTTCCTTCAAGCTGTGGGTACATCTGTACAAGCTTTGTATTAGACACAAGATTTGTATGGAATACATTCTCGCTATCCTGAATGTCCGTTATTCCCGGCTCCCAAAACAAATTCAGGAAGTCAACATTCTTGATTGATATGTCACCCAGTCCGTTAAGCTTGCTTCCATCCCAAAATATGCCATAGATTGCCGAACCTGCCTTTAATATGTTCCACGCTTTCTTTGAATACACCTTATAGAAGCCGTTCTGTTCCAATATCACAGGAATGATTGATGATAACATCTTGGCTTCTGTCTTATCCCCTTCTTCCCTTGGCAAAACATTAGGTTCGGGATATGCGTCCATATAGTCAGCATATTTTGACATTAGACAATTAAACAGCCACGCTGATGTAGGCTCAACCTCATCCTTCTGCTTTGATGTTCTGATGTAATCCCAGTGTCTTCTCTTCCACCACTGTTCGTTTTCAATGATTCTTCTTTCTGTGTTCGCCTTACCTTCCTTGTACTTCAACATAATTGATGTTGCTTCAATGATTTCCTTTTCGCCTATTGGCTTAACTGCTGCATCTGCTATTCTTCTATCGCTCTGCACCATATCGGAAGATGGTGTATAGCTGTCTTCTGACGCATAATCTCTTTCCTTCATCTGCTTTTCTGCCTTTCTTAACATTCTTTTTGCTTTAAACTTGTCAAACATTCTTATACTCCTTGCTTAAACTGATTCAATGGATCTTCAAGATGAATCTCCTTTGCTACCGGTTCTATTGGTGACATTGGACGCATCATGCACATGTATCTTGTTTCATCTGCTATGTGGTCTTCCATATCCGAGTTAACATCCTCTGGATTTGTAGTCGAAAATTCAAGACTTGGAATTGTTCTGATGAAATCCCTGCAATTCTCAAATACATACATCATTGGGTAGCCGTTTTCATCAAACTGTAGTCTGTAATGTAACTGCATCCATCCGGCTATTCGCTTATTATCGCCACGCTCAAAGAATATCCTGTATTTTTCTGCTGTTTCTGCCACGCTTTCGCCTCTTGACGTGTCCCATATTGCAGGGTCGGCCACACCTTCAATCTTCTTTCCCTTAAGCCACGGATGTTCATCCTCTATTCTTGCTATCTCCCTGAACTGCTGGTCTGCCGTAATCTTCAATCCCACATTTTCCTCGCCTTTTCTACAACCATAATATTCAAGTATTCTGTACATGCATCCGTCATGGTCCACTGCCCACCAACCACAGCTAAAAGGCTTTGCATATCCAAAGTCATAGCTTCTGTAAATCTTCCAGCTCTTCGGCGGTATAAACGGCTTAATGACGTGAGTCCACTGTCTGCTCTCATATCCTTCAGGATTATCCTTGAACTCTTCAAACACCTGTCCCTCGAACACGTCCCACGAACCTTCAAGCCAAGCCTTTCTTCTTGCAGGTGGTAACGCTTCAAGCTGTGCTATGTAGTCGGGCTGATATTTCATAAGTACTTTGTTATCTTGGACCCCTGCCTGAATGAATTCATAATCATTGGGATTTTCTCCCGGATTGTAACTTTTCGTGATGAATATGCGCTTAATGTATGCGTGTCCTCTGCCTCCGGGATTACAAGTGTAATAAATTCTTTTTGGAAAGTTGTTTACACCTCTGCAACAGGCTACTATGTCCTTCATTTGTGATTCTAAGAGCTGTGTAGCTTCATCAATGAATATCACATCATACTCCGAACCTTGCAGAGCATCTGTATCTGATTCTTTGTCGCAATATTGAAATTTGATTGTCGAACCATTCCAGAAAGTAAATTCCATTTCAGTTTTATTGAATTTAACTAATTTCTTTTTCATTAATTCTGCGTATGTTACCTTTAAAGGTTTAACGTGGTTAGACATAAGCTCTGCATATGTTCTTCTGACTATTAGCTGACGTATTCCTGCATATTTCGTAGCCAATATTGTAGCTTTTGCTCTTATGGCCCAACTTTTACCTCCGCCACGTGCTCCGCCATATCCGACATTCTTTGCCTTTGCCTTTAAGAATTTATCTTGTTTGGGATTTGGCTTTCCCAGTTTAACTTTGACATTAGACATCATATCCTTCTCCATCTCCGAGAATTATTTCAATTGACTTTCCTTCGTTATCTTCATTTCCCTGCTTCATAAGCTCTCCAACTGCTGCTATGTCCTTTAGGCAGGTTGTTATGTCCCTAAGTGCCCTTGTATCAACTTTCTTGTAAACCTTTTCTTGTGTTATCTTGTTGTTTATTACAATGTGCCGATTGAATTGCTTATCATCTTCGAACGCTTTTCCAATGACTTTCAACACCTTGTTTGCGTTGGTAATTACGTCTGCCAATTCGTCTGCTTTTTCGGTGGAAATTCTGTTGATGGTTTTTTTCAATGTTTTGTCCCTTACTTGTACCCTAAGCTGTCCCCACCCTTCCTTTCTTCCTGCTGCAGCTATTTTCTTTAGCGGATATTTATACTTCTCGGCGAGCTTTCGATATGAAGTTTTGGGGTCAGAAATATATTCAGTCTTTATAAGACTTAATATATCCTCCGAATTTTTCTGTTTCTTTTTTGCCATTGCCACACCTTCCTTCTGTAAAAATTTTACATAAAAAAATCAGGGGAATTCTACTCCCCCTGACAAGGTTAATTTTTTTTGTTATTTTTTTATTGAATTGTGTACTCAAATAAGACCGCATTTCTACTATTGCCACTTTTAGGCATAATCCGGTCTTTTCCTTGTGATTATTCATACTTGCTTTCCATTATCATTCTGTATATTTCACAGTTCTTGTAACGGTCCCCACAGAATATCTCCAACTGCTTGTCTCTGTTAACATTGCTTCCAAAGGTTTGGATTAATGACAGACAATCATCATAGGGACCTTCACATACGATTTTTTGTTTTTCCTTTCTGCGATAAAACGGACACTTCGCCACTATCGTGTCCTCGTAATGGTTTTTTCTGTCTTTCATTCCTTTTTCCTTTCTCCGGGATTTTGGTTAATCGGTAACTCTGATATTCATAACCTGTTGCAGAACTTACTCCGTTAACAAGGCTGTCTGCTTCAAGAATGTAACCCTTTGGTATCTTAGGCTCTTTCCTAAATTCGTTAGCCTTAATGATTTCAACTCTTGGTTCAGGCTTTTCAAGATTTCGTGAGCAGGTGTATCTAAGCTTACAGTCAGGGTCTTCCCTGAAAGTCTTGTCAGTTTCCTTGATTAAATATTCTGCTAGAGTGGCTACATCATCATCAACATACAAAAGTGTAAAGTTAGCCTGTCCGTGTGGCCATTGCTTTCCAACAAGCTTAATGAGATTTGGACTGTCATTGATTATGATGTGGTGATGTATGGCCTTGTTCTCATATTCTGTCACAAGAATGTATTTAAGCTCCACACCTTCCTTGCTCAACCAGTACTTCATTCTACGTAGGAAGTTGTTAACGTATCTCTTGGCCAATGCTCTGTCCGGTCTATCATCTTTTCTGTATGTCAAGGTCATGTGCCAGCCTGACTGAAAGTTAAGCTTAATCAGTCTTCTAAGATTATCAGCACATTTCTTTCTGTTATGCTTCTTCATGGCTTCCGGGGAAGGATTGGTCTTTGCGTTATGCTTCATTCCCTTTTTCCCAAAACGTGCACTGTACATTTTTTCAATCTCTATTGAATTTTTAAACTGATATGTTTTCTTGATGTACATTAATCCTACTCCCTGATTTCTTATCTTTCGTCATAACTATAATATGAATATCAAGTTATGAACGTGGCCACTTGGACCACGTTTTTTAACTCTTATTTAGCTTTACATTTTTAGTAGTTTATCTTGATGATTTCCTTTGTTTCAACATTGATTGCCTTAAAGAAATCTTCATTTTTCTTTTCTCTTACAATTCCAAACTTCATGGGATCATATCCATTCTTGACTAAAAGTATTTTTTGCTCCCTTGTCGGTTTTCTTGGCTGTTTCATCGCTCTATCCTTTCCTATTAATAAAATCCATTCGACTGCAATTAGAAATATCCATACAAACATTAATACGATATTTAATTCTTTCAACATCATTAATCTCCTATATGTTTACTTCGTTGTTATATGTTTCGGTGCATTTGATTTTAATCTCGCCTTTAGTGTTTTTTGAAATCTTTATCTTCATCTGCATTCCAGTGTTAATCGTTACATCTGCCACCTCATCTCTTGCTACCATTCCTACAACATTCTTGCTAAGCTCTGCTGCCTTTGGGTATCTTTCAAGAAGTAATCCGTCTATCTTCCTTTCAGCATTGCTTATTTTCTGATAAAGTCTTGCTTCATCACAGGTACACATCATTGTTGCAACCTTGTTTAACTCTTCCTCTGACGTTTCAATGGGTTCCATAATCTGCTGTGTCTGGCCACAGTAGACACAAGCTCCTATGTATGTCTCACTCATAACTTAGTTCCTTTCTCAAATTACTTGTTATTTTCTTTTCCTCATTAAGCTGTCTTGCCAACTCTGAATACTCCTTATCCATCTCTCTTATCTGGTCCGGTGTTAATCCTGTGGCTCTGTATTCCTGCAGTTCCTTAATGTCTGCTGCAATTTCGTCCTGCAATTCCTTAAATCCCATTTCAATTCTCCTTAGTTTATTGTTTGTTTCAGCCACAAAGCCATAGTTTTCTTCGTTTTTTGTTGCTTCAACCAAGTCTTCCAACTTTTGAACAAAAGCCTTTGGCCAGTTAATGCTTGCATTCTTAATCAATTCCTCACAAAATGAATCTACATTTATGTCGTTTTCGTATAGCATTACATGCACCTCCAAACAGGAAGCTTATATGTTCTCCCTGCACTTGATGTTCTTTCCGGTCGAACAGAATCAACAACCTTTAACCTTTTCTGCATTCTGACTATTTTTTGATGGTCAATCACCGCCTGTCTCTTTTTTGTTAATTCCTTGTCTGACTTTACTGCTTTCCAGTTTTTCTTCATGGTCTTGCCTTGTCTGGCAGACAATGTAACGTATTCATAATTCAAGTCAAGCTTCTTGGCTATCATCTTAGCTGTATACGTTCCAATGTATTTTCCCTTAAAAAACAAATCATAATTAATCGTTCTGCTCACTTTTCAATTCCTCTATTAACTTTCTTCTTGCATTTACATAAAACTCAACTGTGGACTATCATCATTTATATATAATTTCGGAATCCTCTCTCCGACTTTCAAATAGCCACAATTCGCTTCAACTAATTTTTGAGACATAATTGGAACAACACTGTTTCCAATTCTTGCCACCTGCTTAGATTTCGGATATGGCTTTCCTTCAACTCTGTCAATGATGTAATCTCGCGGAAAACCTTGCGCCAATTTTAATTCTTCAGGAGTCAACATCCTTAATAGAATATCTACAATTACATATTCGTTTCCCAATACTGTAATTAATGCAAATCTGTCTTTAGTAACAATTGTATGTAATGGACTATCAACGCTCTGTCCTGTTCCTTGTCCGTAGTATTCAACAATGAACTGACTAACCCAGGTACATTTAAGAGCCATATCTTCATCAATTCCAAATTCAAACAATTTATCCTTTTCAACTGTCAAAACGTTGACCTGACCAAAATGCCCGGCTGATGTTGTTATCGTATGAATAGGTTCTAATACACTTTGGCCTGTTCCAGTTTTATAGAATTTTGACAGAAAAGCAGCTACGATTCCGTATCTATTGCTTGTATCAAGCGTCATAATCGGTTCAGACACCTTTTGTCCTCTCACTTCTGCCTTTGCCGTCTCGGAATGATATTGAATGATGTACGGAGTACACATATAGTGCTTTCCACTTGTCACTATAGTTCCCAACGTTTCATCTGGACCATTTACCCTCGGTTTTTGATTTTTATTCTCACCATAACCAATTGGTACGATATATGGTGTTATTTTTCCAAATCCATGCTTTGCTGTAATTGTTGATAAAGGATTATCTATGCTCTGTCCTCTGAATGTTTCCCCACCATGATTGACTTGTACAATAAATGGCTTTTCGTTTTCAAATACAAACTTCTTTAATCCTCTGCCAATTCTGTTCATTGTATTCTGAGCCAATGGCTTTTTTCTTCCAAAGATTGACTTACCCAAATTTTTGAAATCCAAAATGGTTGATACCGGCACCCACTTCTTTAGTCCATTTGAGCCATCCTTGTTATGAGTTGGTTCTGGCCATATGATTGACTTACCATCTCTTCTAAATATTGCATACCATCTTTTCCTTGTGGTGGGTGCTCCATAATCAGCTGCCACTAATTCTCTACTTTCAAATACATATCCAAGTGATTTCATTGCTGTGATAAATTTTTTGTAATCTTCGCCACGACGCTCTTTAATTGGATGTCCTGCATCGTCCAACGGACCCCATTGCTGAATTTCTTCAACATTTTCCATGATGATTACATCAGGAAGAATTGTTTTTGCATGTTTAAATACTGCCCAAGGAAGTATTCTCAATCCCTTGTCTCTTGGCTTTCCACCTTTAGCCTTGCTATGGCTTGTACAATCAGGACTTGCCCACATTAAGGCTACGTGTTTTCCTTTAACGTATTTTTGCAAGTTTACTTTAAAAATATCTTCTGTTAAATGTAATGTATGTGGATGGTTCTCTTTGTGCATTGCAATAGCGTCTGGGTCGTGATTAATTGCTATATCCACTTGCCTTCCCAATGCCATTTCAATTCCAACACTAGCTCCGCCTCCACCAGCAAAGCAATCAATTATTAAATTATCCATTTTTCTCAGGAGTAAGAATTCTTTTATGTGCGCACAACTCTTCTCCTTTCGATTTTTTTATTTAATCACTGTTCTTCAACTGCATTTATACAATCTTGAATCACTGCACTTACGTTTATACTTTCAATATCTTGCACATCAATAGGGCTTTGCTATAGCATAAAATCATTTAAATGTAAAATTAATTCATCAGCATCTATCAACCTCATCATTTCACCTTTCCAAACAGCTCATGTGTTCCATCCAACACCTGATATTCTTCCTCTTTTAGTTTCAATCCGAACTGCTCCAAGAACCTGCAGACTTCCATTATCCTTTTGCCGTTTTTTTCGTCATATTCGGATTTGTAGTTAATAATGTAGGAATATGCATCTTCTAACTCGTCTGCTATTAATATTAACAATTGTCCTGTAATTCCAAGTCCTTCTATGTATGTCTTTGCATTCATTACATTTTCTTCAGTTTCTTCCTCATCTCCGATTGCATAATCAATCATTGTGTCTTCTCTTAACTGAATCATCAGATTAAGAGCCAATTTCCATAGCTGTTCAAGCAATACTTCATTATTCTTCCTTCGATATTCTTCAATTTGAATAATCTTTCTGATTTTACTTTCTGCCTGACTCACTATCCCTTTAAACATATTGTCAAGTTCATCTTCTATTGATTTCTTTTTCTTATGTTCTTCTTCCTTCTTTAACTGTTCTTCCGTCTTCTTCTCTTCCTTTGGTTCTTCATATGAATACAAATATATCCAGCCACAATTAATTCTGTAATATGCCTTGCCCGGGATTTCCACCGATTCCATTTTCTCCTTTACTTCATCAATGGTCATGTCTCTTAAATTGCTGTAAAGTAATGTATGCATTCCTCTTTTATATGTATCTGATATTGGAATCACTTCCATTTCAGGAAATCGACCTTTAAGTACCTCATATGCTGCACCTGCTTTCTTCTCCAGTTCCTTCTCTTCAAGATAACTTGCAACAAGCAATCTGATGTCCCCTGCCCTTTGTGCTTTTTTCAATATCTCGTTTCTATCATCAATATTCTTAACCTTTTCAAGCTCGTACAATTCCTTCAACGTAAGCTGAATGCTTTCATCCTTGCTTTTAAGTTCTTCACCGTCAAGCTTGGCAAGATTAAGTCTATGTCTGATGGTTTGCTTACTGAATCCTGTCTTTTCCACAAGTTCCTCTTCTGTTGAACCCAAATCCAACATCATCTGAAAGCCCTGTGCCTGTTCCCATATCTCCAAATCATCACGCTGCATATTCTCTTCAAGCATTCGACCAACCTGTTCTTCAAGAGTTAGTCCCTTAATAATTCTGCAAGGTACTTCCGTTATTCCTGCTTTCTTACAGGCTTCAAGTCTTCTATGCCCTATAAGCACAAGATACTCTCCCTTTGCATCTTCCTTTGGAACTACAGTTAAGTTCTGCATGATTCCATTCTTTTTCAAGCTGTCTGCCAGCTCGTCCACATTCTTAATACTCTTTCTTGGATTCTGTGGGTGTGGATGAATTTTCTCCGTTGGAATAGTTACCATTATTTTATTTACCTTTGCCATATACATTTACCTTCCTTTCCTATATGGTCTAAACTTCATGTGTTTCTAAAAATTGAACAATTTGAGCATATTCCTGATTCTTTTCTTTTAGTTGCTTTTCGATTCCGGCAATCTCCTCTTCCAGCTCTGCCATTCGTTCAGTCATAACTTCAATGACATATCTTCCTGTTTTTACCTTCATTACTGTTCACCTAAAAGTCTTAACTCCCTTGTTGCATTATTTCTTCTCAAAGCATCAATAACCTTTGCCCTATGCTCTCTTCTCTCAATGCAGGACTTACACTGACATTCTTCCTTCATAAATTTGTCTGCATATATTTCCTTTACTCTGTCCGATACAGGACTTGTTGTTGTATACTTCCTTGAATTACCTGAATAAATGCATCTGACTTCTATCGTGTTATAGTATTTGTTTGAGCTTGATGCTCCAAGGTGCTCTGCCATAATTAATACATCTCCTCTACATGTTGTCCCATTCCTTTAACATCTGATAAATGAGAATTACTAAACTTATTCCTACCATCACAGTTCCAAATAGGGTGGATACAATTATCCACCCCTTTGAAAATAGGAGGTAGGTTATTAAAAAACTAATGACAACATTCTTGTGCCATAGTTTTTTTGCCAATATTGTTGCTTTATTTCTGTATTCCTGATACAATCTCTTATAGCGTTTTGGGCTTGAATGTACTTCTAAGCATTCAGGCTCTTTTTTTATTTCTCTTACTTTTGTATTTTCCATAACAGCTCCTAACATTTCCTTGTATTTTTCCTGTTCCACTATGCAAAGGACACCTGCAACCGTAAAAAAAAACTAATTTCTTAGCGAAAAAAGCATACACGGATGGGGGGATAACAGATGCCCTCTGCATAGTGGAACATTCCGACTGCTACCTTGCTGCCACGTAACCTAATCTGTCTGCAGTCTGCTTATTTAATTTCTTAGTAAACTCTTTCTTCTTTTCTTCCGGTAACTCATCCCATAGATATTCCTTACCCTGATAAATCACCACAGATACAACTTTCATCTTTACCACCTTCTTTCTAATTCATCTTATGCCTACACTGGTTGTACTTCTTCATCCCAAAGATAATTCTTGCCGAAATCCATCATAAAGTCTGATCTGTCTGATATGTTCTCCTCATAATAGCGTTGAGCCATCTTCTTGTACTCAATGTCCTTAGTCTTATTCATGTGTGGACCACTATTCCCCTTGTGATGTTCCGGGCACAATGGCAAATACAACTTATACTTATCTGCATACTTTTTCTGATATGAACCGAAAAACACGTGATGGCATTCAGCATATGGACTTCCACACACAAAGCAATGCTCCATATCATCTGTTAAAACACTTGACTTCTTCGACATCTCTTCCACCTATGCTGATTTATGCTCTCTTGCCAACTTAAGCCCCAGCATTATTCCTTCCACCTTATTTTTCTCTTCCTTTGACAACTGTTTATACAACTGTGTACTTTCTTTTAGTTCCTGATTTTCTTTTCTTAATTCATCTGCTGCATACATAACTTGCCACCTCCTTACAGTACATCTCGCATTATTAAATACAGAACAACTAATAAATCTCCAAGCAACATTAAATTTATTCTTTTTTGCATTCTCTGTATAATTCTTAAAAGTTCAACGTATTCCTGAAATTTTATTGGGTACATATCGTTCTCCTTTCTGCCTTTAATTTCCCTTCTTGGGCTTGTATAATATATTTACAGGTGTTACAGCACCGAGTACCCAAGAAAGGAGAATTAAAATGAATAAAAATGTTTTATTAGAATGGACTAAAGACATCACAGTTTCTGCATTATCTAAAAATGAACATACTTTAAATGAGCCTGTCGGCGATGGTGTTGCTGACTTTATGCAGAAAGTTTATGATAAGTTAGTCCAATTAAGTGAAAATAATAGTAATTAAACTATTATCATCTAACGCATTATTTTTTCATATAATGTGTAGCATAAGGTAATCATCTTTTCAGTTCGTCTGCTAATATGATTACCTTTTTCTTTTTCCAAAGCTTCCAATGTTTTATCACTTAGCTTTTCATATATATTTGTCATTTTTTCTCTTACTTCGCTAAAACTCATTTTTCCTCTCTTCCTGAACCGATTGGAACCTTATCCAATCCGATTCGGTTGAAATAATTACTTTCAACTCTTCTTCTTTCTGTTTCTTGAATCCCGGGCTAATGTTTTTTATGATTTCCCTTATTCCTATATAAATAAATCTTTGCATTGGCTCTGGTAATTCATCTCTTTTAGCTTTTAAATATCCATCCAACATTACTGCTGCTGCATATTTTTCTTTATCATCTGTCATTTCATCTCCTAAAAAAACTGTGCTAATATCAAACTTAATACAGTGAGAATTTCCAGTATCAGCAGTGCCTTTATCTTTTTCTGCATTGCTGATATTTTTTCTTTCATATCAACACATTTTATTTTCAATATGGCTAACTGATCATCAAAGCGTTTGTTGGCATATTCGTGTCTTCTTATCATTTCTTTGTATTCCTTTATTTCCATAACTCCAATAGTATCCATTGCAAAATGCAATGCATCCTTCTTTGCCGAATCATTCTCTTCGGTATACATTGCTTTTAAAAGCTCTCCATATTGAACTATGTTTGTCTCATCTTCAAAAAACGTTGGTTTCATTTTTCTTCTTTCCTTTCTTAATTTGCTTTTAATCAATTTAAGTGTTATATTTTTCTTGCCTAAACAGGGCAAGAAAGGAGTTGATCATTTTGACCAAACTTTTGATTTTGCCCCGTTCCCATAATTAGGGGAGTTAGCAGATATAACAGCGTCGTGCTCGTCCACGTTAAAAGATAGGAGAATGAACTCGTAAAAATGCCACTGTTTTTATCTGCTCCCCTTCTTCCGTCAACTAATGGGCTACTAGATTTCTATTACATAATTACAGCAGAACTAAAACTGCTTAAGTGACGGAATACTTTAAGAAACATTTGGCGTCATCAGATGTGGCGAAAGCCTGCGGAGTATATTGGGTTAACAAATTTAGCACTTAACTGTTAGGAATGACGCTCCTAACAGTTTTTTGTTTTCTCCACTTTTCTGTCGCCTTGGTGTTCCTTATGGGTACATCATAGTGCCTTTAAGATACTTTGTCAACTATTTTTTGTTCCTTGTGGGAACTTTTTGTGTTGAATTTTAAAAAAAGCTATGCTAATATGTATTTATAAATGAAAAGGAAGGAGGAATTATATGGAAATCGGTGAAAGAATCAAGGAATTACGTAAAAATCTTTTAGGCGTTTCAATGGAAGCTTTCGGTGAGAAATTGGGCGTTAAAAAAAATGCCGTAAGTCGATGGGAAAGTGGCGTTAATGGCATTCCCGAAAGTATGATAAAGGCTATCTGCCGAGAATATAATGTAGACTACTTTTGGCTTACTGAAGGAAAAGGAAATCCTTTTATGGAATTTCCAACAGTGCTCATAGATCAGCTTGCATTTGAATATGACTTAGACGATTATGATAAATCCATAATCACTGAATTTATTAAATTAACAAAGGAAGAAAGGGCTATTATTGTTAAGTACATGAAAAATGTAATAGCCGAACAAGAAAAAAAGGAACCTGATTAATGGTTCCTTAAAAAATAATATTGAATCAATTGATACAAATGTTTTAATGTTGGCTCATCCATTTGATTGAGCATTCTAATTATTAATTCTTTTGTATTCTTCATTGATTGATCCCCCTTACGTATATTTGATACATTTATCTTATATCTGTAAAGTCGATTAATCAATGCTTCATGTTCATTTGTCCGTGATTTCGGACAAATACTTGTATAGTATGTACATTAAATATGTAGAATGATATTCTAATACGTATATAAGTCTTCTATTCTACATTCAAGTGGAATAGATAGCATATATAGCTCATCAACTGTTGGCGAGTGCTTCCCGTTCTCTATATCGTTGATGGTGGTTTTTGAAAGTCCGCTTAGCTTTGCCAATTTACGCAATGAAAAGCCTTTTTCAATTCTTTTTTTCCATAGCAGTATTTTTACCATGCTACATATTATATCGTATTTTTTTACTTTTTTTGTTTGGTAATTTTTACCAAGCATTTAGGAGGTTTTATGAATTATAGCAAATTAAGATTTGGAGTTTTTTTAGCTACTGCAGTAGCCTTACTTTCTGGTTGTTCAAAAACTCCTAGCGTTAATTCAATTATTAATTCTTCTGTCGAGACAAGCTCTGTTGTTGAATCAACTTCTAATAGTACTTCTGAATTTTTAATTGATAATTTGGATAATAGTCTAGTGGCCATTGCCAAGGATTTTGATTCCAAGACAAAATATTTAACAAAAGATGAATTGCAGCAAAAAAAGGATTCTCTGTATAAGGATATTTGTACTAAATATAAGCTATCTTATAAATCAGATATTACTATAAGGGGAAAAGCTTTATATGACGAATCTGGCAACTTATGTATTGTTTCTCAAAAAACATATTCCGAATATTTAGACGAAGATAGCAACGCTAGTGATTCGGATTATTTTTACAATAAAATTTTAACATTAAATCTTGAGGAATCAGATACACGTTATATATTTATTGAGCAAGGTGACAACATTGTTATTAAGGGTTTATTTAACATAGATTGTATAAAAAATTGTAAAATAATCTCTCCAAACATTAGTGTTCCTAAATTTAACTATAATATTGAAAATTATAATTATAGATCTGTTACTGATGATTCCTTTTCCCTTGTATATGGAAAGGTTAAAAATATTCATCAATTAACAAAGAACTTCATAAAAAAGAATCTTGATGATGGTGCTTCAATTTATGAGGCTGCATCTTCTTCTAAATATTTAGTTCTTTTAGCTGACTCTTCTGGGAATGAAATGTATTGGTTTGCTAATCAAAATTTATCTGATGTTAAAGTTGGTGACAAAATTTGCATTCAATCAGATGTAGTTGGCCCTTTACAATATGATCCTTATGAAGGAACTGTTTTTTTATGGGATTCTATGTTCAATAAGCATCCTCATAAAAATTACTATATTTATTAAAAAAAGAACCGGCCACAAAGGACCGGCTCCAAGAATGGTATTAACCACTCCCTAGACAAGAATGATTATACTATTTTTGGAGCGCCTTTGCAAACGTTGTTATTTTTTTACCGTTTTTTTCATAAATTTACAAAAGGAGTTTCAAAATGAAAATAGGAGCTTTATATATTAGAGTATCTACAGATGATCAGTTGGAATATTCACCTGCTGCACAACAAAAGCTTGGCTTAGACTATGCTAAGAAGAACGGTATTGTTATTCCAAAGGATTTCATCTTTGTAGACGAAGGTATTTCAGGAAGAAAGGTCAAGAACAGACCTGCCTTTCAACAATTAATTTCGCTTGCAAAGAGCAATGAACATCCAATAGAGGTTATTCTTGTTTGGAAGTTTTCACGATTTGCACGTAATCAGGAAGAATCCATTGTATACAAGAATCTGCTTAAACGTGCAGGTGTTGAACTTGTGTCAATATCCGAACCTCTTCCTGATGGAGCTATAGGACAGCTTGTGGAACGTATCTTTGAATGGATGGACGAATACTATTCCATTAATTTGGGGGTTGAAGTTCTACGTGGTATGTCAGAACGCGCACGCCAGGGTGGTTGTAACGTATCGCCACCTCTTGGCTACAAGATGGAGGATGGCTCTCCTGTTATAGTCCCAGAGCAGGCAATCATAGTGAAGAAGATATTTGACTTTTTTGTTAATGACAAGCTATCCTTCTATGATATTGCAGGAAAGTTAAATTCACTTGGTTATAAAACTAAACGTGGTGGAAATTTTCAGAACCGAACTGTTGCATACATTTTAAGAAATGAATTTTATGATCAACAGCTTGTTTGGAACAAAACTGAAAAAGCTACCAGAAAGCTTAAGGATTCTTCTGAATGGATTTCTGTTAAGGGTGATTACCCAAGAATAATATCACACGAACTATGGGAAGCTGCACAGGAGAGAGACAAAGCTACAAGACGACCACGTGGCTCACGTCCTGCTTCCACATACAGACATTGGCTATCAGGAATGTTAGTATGCTCAAATTGCGGTGGCAAACTTGTACGTGTTGGAACAAACAAGTCAGGGAATACATACTTTCAATGTACCAACTACAATCACGCTTCCTGTTCTGAATCTCACAGCACTAACGCACATATTATTCAGTCTGCAATACTTGAATCTTTCAAGGATGTAATATCTTCCGGCAATGTTGTATACAATGCTACTGCCACTAAAAAGGATGATTCCGAACGTGCATTAATTGAAGACAACATTAAGAAGATCTCATTTAAGGAAGCAAGAATTAAACAGGCTTACCGTGATGGCATAGACACCATTGAAGAATACAAGGAAAACAAACGTATTCTGTTCGAGGAAAAAGCTAACCTTGAACAGATGTTATCAGAATTAAAAGACGATAATGCAGAACAAACATTATTGCTAAAAAAAATACGTTCCGCTTATGACATCATTGCATCTGATGAAACAAGCGAAACGCAAAAGCACGAAGCACTTACCAGTGTCGTTCACAAGATAGTTTTCAATAAAAAAGAGGAAAAATTCACTCTTTACTATTTTATCAATTACTAGAACCCCTTTATTTATCGGGGTTTGAGCCGTTATACGTTCTTGCAGTATGGGGGTCCTGACGGAGAAGCAGGGGCCGCAATGCGTTATATGTCACAGAAATTTGCAATGAAAAACCCTAAAGTTGCAGGTTTAATCAACGATATTGCGGTGGAAGAACTCGTAGTTTAACTATATCATTAGCATAAAGGGGACTATTTTAGCCCCCTTTTATACTTAGTTTCTTCTTTATTATAATAGATACTTGGCTTTCATATAACCAACTACACCATTATACTCAACTTTTGCATATCCTTTACTGATATACATTACATTGACTTTTGTTTTGTTTGGAAGTTTTTTCTTCAGGACTTTTGTTCTTGTTTTGTTCCAGATGTTTAGTCCTTTTTTTGTTCCAAAAACTTCCTTAGTCCAAGTCTTTTTGAACTTTTCAAACGTTCCGTAAGTTCTTTTCAACTTAGCCGGAGTATCGCCCCACTTTCCAAGATAGAAATGTGGAGTATCTACAGGGCTAACCCAGTCACCACCCCAGGCAAGACCGACCTTCTTTGACTTGGCTATTTTAGCAACATTCTTAATACCTTTATTATTGTAGGTATCATCTGTAACCTGTCCATCTCCATCTACATCATACTTCAAAGCAATGTCAAAAGCAATGCCCCACTGATGCTGACTGGAATAATCGCTTCCCTTTGCATTGGTTATAATGTTTCCTTTCTTTGTTCTGCCCTGAGCATACAAAGCGTCCTGCTCTGCCTTGCTTCT
>OLRK01000238.1_pt1 | contig 68912 bp, 60 predicted proteins | sample 1672911 | NCBI WGS metagenome assembly OLRK01 (sample SAMEA3136736, study PRJEB25190) | human gut metagenome | biome: human gut; feature: human-associated habitat; material: faeces | place: Austria | collected 2013
AATTAAAATATTTTCTTAAACAAGATATAATTTTGCAATAGTTATTGAAAAATAGAGACTTATTATTAGCCATGGAAGTAAAGGCTTTTTTCTTATTGAAAGTGAACAGAAAATAATTGATACAAGAAATGAGGATTTGAACACGCTAATAAAAATATTGAAGGTATGCAAGCATTTCTTAAGTAATGGAACGGATTACATTCAAAGAGATTATGAATATGATGGTTTTGACAGAGTAACATCAATGAAGTATTATACGAATTCCAATAGGGAAAAAGTACTTGAAAGCTATGAGTATAAATACGACAGAAACTCGAACATTACATATAAACATGAGAAAACCGGTTATGATAATTCATTAAAGGATGAGGAAACAAACTATTCTTATGATAAAGATGGAAGACTTGTGGCCTCTGAAAAAAATAACAGACTGTCATATAAAACAACACGGTGCACCTATAGGTATGATAAGGTTGGAAACAGAACATATGAGTCTGAACTAGAGACTGACACGGTAGCAACAGACCAGTCAAAAACAACAGGTCGTTATTCATATAACAGTTACAATAGCCTGAATCAGTTAACTTCAAGCACGGTAATCGAATGTAAGGACGGTTCAAGTGTTAAAACCTCAAGCAAGTCATATAAATATGATGTAAAAGGAAACCAAATAAGTGCCACGGATACAGGAAACGGAACAGTTACATCTTATGAATATGATGTTGAAAATCAGTTAGTTGATGTTAAAAAGAAAATGGCATTGCGAGCTGCTGAGACAATTTCTGACATTAACAGTATGTCAAAAATTTCGATAGGCGAGTATAGACATTTAAAAAAGTCATATAAAGGAGTTAAAAATGTTGAAGTACATCATATAATTGAAAAACGTTTATTACGCACAATGAAAACGACTTGTAAAAAAGGGGAAATGCTTTCAATACCTTTGTCAAAAAATCTACATAAGAAAATAACAAAAAGATGGAAAAAACAGATAGGATATGGAACTAATTACAGCGGTGTGACCAAGAAAAAATTGTTAGTTGCTTGTGACAAGGTGTATGGAGACATGCCTAAACTTAAAACAATTGCAAAGAGATGGATAGAGGCTAATTATGGAAAATAAAGGAATACTAATAAAGCGTTTAAGAAAAAAGGAGAGACAAAAGTGGAAATTTATGCAGAAATAGCAGTAGGTGTATACCCAGAATTTGCTTACAAACGAGCAGAAGAGGAACGTGAACTTAGAAACAAGTTAAAATCTTATGTGGTAAGAAATGATGGGGAATTGATAGGTGATGTGTATAAAGTAGAATATATGAGTCAACTTTATAATGAAATAATGAAGTTTGGAGAAAATATGGATGAAGTGGATTTAATAATTGAATATTTCTATAAGTACACTGACGAAGAACTTGAAAAGGCAAAAATGTTTTGGCTAAATCCGACAAGAAGTTATATTCAGAGCAAGGATTATAATGACTATCCATGTGATACATGCGGAAGAAGAATACTAAAGGATGTGGACATTATAAAAGTTGGAAAGAAAGTAAAGGGCGGAAGACCAAGAAAAATGTTCAAGTTTGGTGCAGGAATAGAAGAACTGTTATGCGTGTCAGTTGACCTATACAATTATTTCTTAGACAATGGAGTTAACAGTGAGGATTTTAGACCGGTCTATTGCGGTAAAGAAATGCAAGGATATGCATTTACACCCATAGAAGAATATGACGTTATATCAAGTGTCTATGAATATAGAATATGTGAAAGTTGCGGCAGAGAGTATGCCTTATACGATATTCCAAAGGGCTATCATCCTGAAAAATTCGAATTACGTGAGCCAATAGATTTTTCAGCACACGACGTGTACAAGACTAAAGTATATTATGACAGAGAGCAGAGAATACTGATTAGCCCAAAGCTGTTTAAGCTTATGAAAAATTATATTAAAGATAATGAGTATAAGGCAATATTTTAAACCTAAAATTATTTCACAAATACATGAACGTTTTACAGTTTATCATAAAAAATCATAAAGTGTTATATTGCTCGCAATGCCTGATTAACAAAGGCGTTGCGAGCATTTTTATAACACTAAATAATGTATGATAAACTGATATAAAATCCCTAGACTCTTCAGGCAAAGAAGGAGTTGTCACTGGAGGGAAAACATCAATACTTGGGAAAAAATATGTTGGCAGAGATGAATGTGTCAAAACGAACAAAGTGGGCAGGATATCAAGCTTAATCTATGAAAAACCTTTGGACAGTGAACTGGAAGAGTGGCAGATTTTTATTGAAGATTTGTATTATAGAATTATGTCAAAAAATTTTCAAGACAAAGATATCGCTTTTTCTGTCCCACTTACAAAAATACAAGAATTTAAAATAAAGAAAATATTAAATGAACAAGAAGGATTTTTGTTGAGGATAGGAGTGGAACAGAGTGTGATATCGACCTGTAATTGCTTTGTTGTATTTCTTTATAGCATTGTCATATTCTTTTTTTGAAAGTAAAAGCCATACTTTGTAATCCAACAACAGTGCTTTGTCTAGTTCGTTTATAGTGGATTCTTTTTCATTCATCAATAATTCAATTCTGCTTATTATGTCGGGCAATACGTTAATTAATCCGTACTTTTTAAAGTAAGGGAACATATCCTGAAGAAAAGAAAGATAATAGTTATTGTGTTCTATAATAATGTGGTTATTTATACTTGTAAGTGCATTAGTTATAATGACAGGTCTTGTCACATCAAGACCTCTTGCAAGGCAAATAAAATGTAGATGATTAAGTAGCTTTTTGCATAATGATACAGAAGGCATATTCTCAACTAGTGAAACCTCCATAATCATCTGATGGAGTGATATAAATTTATTGGTGTTGTCTTCACTTATTATTCCGTATCGTATTAGTTCATTTACGGTATTTAAGTTATCGAGCTCAAGCCATTATTTAATGAGCGATTTTCAAAAACTGCTTTGTATCTGCTTGAAAACTATGGTTCTGCTGAAAAGATGGCTCGCATGAATTCAGCTTCTTATGAAAAACTTCGCTCATTGTCCAGAGGCAATTTTTTGCCTCGGCAATTCCTGAAGTTAAAGGAGTTAGCAGCAAATACTGTTGGTGTAAATAATTCTATCTTTGATGTAGAACTAAATAGCCTCTTATCCTTACCGAGTAGCTATTATTCATGTCGCAAAGAAGCTAATTAGAGATATCCAAAATCATTATATGACAATTATTCATAATTCGTTGTTCGCAAGGGCATCTAATAAAGATTATTTAGGAAATTGGAATTTGCTTTTGGGTAATATTCTTGAGTTCCTATTGGATTATGAAATTGCGGTTGACTGGGATAAGTTATATACTATTTTTAATGAATTTTTGAATATTACGTTACTTAGATTATAACGGATGTCAGCCGGAATGGTGCAACTTTTTATATTTTATGACAAGGGGTGCAAAAAATTATGATTACACTAGATTGTGCGCGAATGTTAATACGAGGTAAAGTTTCAATGCATGTGGAAAGTGTGGCGAAGCTACAAAGGGTGGAATAAAGAAGTATGTGGCTGAGCCTAATGCCGGAGGAGAAACCAAATTCATCAAAGTCTTCAGGAAGAAATCTGTGATATATTGCATTAAAGATTTCATCTTTAATGCAATAGTAATAAGGATCATCTCGGTTTGTAAATTTAATAAGAATATCACATTCTTCGTTACATTTCATTAGAATTCCGAATTTGTGCAAGTGCTTTTTTAAACTGGAATGTAAATAAAACAGATGTAAACAGCACAGCAATAATATCTGCAATCGGCTCTGCCATATATACGCCAATAGTTGGATTAGACACAACGTGAGGCATAATATAAATAAGCGGAAGTAACAGTACGAACTTACGCACAACAGCAACAATAATAGAGTTGACTGCTTTGCCAAGGGACGTAAATGTTATCTGACAGGCAATTTGAATTCCGAAAAGGAATAAACCACCCAAATATATTTTTAACATTGGTGCAGTAAAGGCAACCAGTTTTGCGTCGGAAGTAAAAATACTTACGAATACTTTTGGAATAATCTGTACTGCAGCCCAAAGCAATGTGGAGTATGTTAAGCATGTAATTACAAGAAGACGGAAAGTTTTCTTTACTCTGTCTGCATTTTTTGCACCGTAATTATAGCTGGCAATAGGCTGTGAGCCTTGGGCGATTCCCTGAAGTGGCAACATGGCAAACTGCATAACGCTGGTTAAAATAGTCATGGCACCAACGGCAATATCTCCACCGTAATGAAGGAGAGATGAGTTAAAGCAGACGGTTACAACGCTTTCGCTTGCCTGCATAATAAAAGTTGCAAGTCCCAGTGCAACACATGGAAGAAAAATTTTAGGTTTCAAGTCCATATATTTTTTTTGCAGATGAAGCTGTGTTTTTTTGCCACTAAGAAAAACAACTACCCACATGGTTGAAATTGCCTGTGACAGCACAGTTGCAAGGGCTGCACCTTTTACGCCCATATTAAAAACAAAAATGAATACAGGGTCTAAAGTAATATTACAAATGGCACCGATAAGAACGGAAACCATTGAAGTTGTTGTGAATCCCTGAGCAGTAATAAAAGCATTCATGCCCAGAGTTAACTGAACGAACAATGTACCTAAAGCGTAAATACGCATATAGTCCGTTGCGTATCCAAGTGTATTTTTACTGGCACCAAAAGCCATTAACAAATCTTTATTCCAAATCAACAAAACCACCGTAAGAACAATAGAAACAACAATCTGTAAAGAAAAGCAGTTTCCCAATATTTGTTCTGCGGATTTATTATCTTGTTTTCCCATACAAATAGAAGCTCTTGGCGCACCACCGGAACTGATAAGTGCTGCAAAAGCAGTAACAATCATAATAATCGGCATGCACACGCCGACTCCGGTAAGAGCAAGACTGCCTTCCCCCGGAATATGTCCTATATAAATTCTGTCTACAACATTATAAAGCATATTAATAAGCTGGGCGATTACCGTTGGAATAGACAGCTTTAGAAGAAGCTTTCCAATAGGAGCCGTGCCTAAGAAATTTTTGTCATTCTGCATATATGTACCTCTTTTGAATATTTTTTCTGTATAAAATAATAATCTATGTAAAGTGGAAAGTCAAAAAAGAATATATTGAAAGAGCGTATTGTGGTAAGAATGCAGATACACGAAAAAGACATGATTTATAGCAAAAAGCCCATATAAAGGGCTTCTTTGCACAGTTGCAACCATCAGTTGACAAATTTCCAAGGCGACTTTATAGCCTGTAACCGGCTATTTATGGTAAAATCAGGATGTTCGAACAGAAAGGAAAGTAGAATATGATTTTAGCAGAAAAAATATCAGAAGAAAGAAAAAAGAACGGTTGGAGCCAGGAAGAGTTGGCTGAGAAATTGTCAGTTTCAAGACAGTCGGTTTCAAAATGGGAAAGTGGTGCTTGAGTTATAATAGGACCAAGTTAGATGAAACCCAGTAAAATCAAGGGGTTATGCCTAATTTAGTCCTTATTTTTATACCATTTTAGCGGTAAAGATAGGGCAGCGCTGCAATATTAAACCGAAAATCCAAGTCAGTATCACAGATGTCCACAATCAGTCTGAGAGTGAATCTGTGTGCTTAGATTAGGTACAATTTTATATCAAAAACATTTAGTGAGGACTAAATTAGCACTTGAGATGGAATACTCCATCAGCTGGTTTGGTCCTCTTTTTATTTGAGAGGAGTGGTCGAATGGGCAAAGTGTTAATTTGGTTCGTAATCATTATTAGTACAGTGGTACTCTATTGTCTTATGAAAGTTAAGGCAGAGAGTGATGAACTGTATGAGGAATTAATCGTGTATATCGGGAAGGCCTAGAATATAATGAATTTACAGGCCAATTGAAATCCATCATTATGCCAGTATACCAATCCGCACAAAATTGTGGTTTTGGAAACTGGATTTACGAGGTGAGCTAGATGAAGGTACATAACAAATTAGTTAGAGATAAAATACCGGAAATAATAGAAAAAGACGGAAAGACTTGTGTAACTCATATTCTCTCAGGCGAGAAATATATAGTAGCATTGGAGACGAAGCTTAACGAAGAGGTGGCAGAGTATCAGGCTGATAAGAACCTTGAAGAAATGGCTGGTGTACTTGAAGTTCTTCAGGCGATATGCGTGGCAAGAGGTTATAGCTTGGATGAGCTTGAGACGATGAGAGCAAAGAAAGCTGATGAACGTGGTGGATTTAAGGATAAAGTATTTTTTGAATATGTTGAATAATGGGGAATGATTATGCATGAGCAGGTTGCAGGCTTTAAGGACATTCATACAGATATGCATTTCCTTCAATATCAACGGGAATATATAGTTTTCCTGTTGAGTTGGCAGCAAAGATTGCGGTACATACAGTAAACCGGTTCTTGCAGGATAATCCGGATTGTTTTGACCTGGTGGAATGGGTGCTATTTGATACTCATACTGAATCAGTGTATGAAGATGAGGTTGATAAGATATATTAAAAGATTAATCGGTTTAAGATTGGTTTGATTTACTCTGCTTAAACCGATTATTTAACCAATCAAGACTCCAAAATGCTATAAAATAGGGCTTATGATTGGTTTAATAGGGTCAAATTTAACTGATTTAAAAAGTTGCAATCTATTTACGGATGAAATAGGACATTTCTTCCTAAAAATAGTATGTTTATGGTATACTAGTATAATCCATTTTAGATAACAAACTATTTTAATACATATTCCTATTATGGTACAATTGAACCATCGGAGGTGCCAATTATGCCACATATCACATATTTGGCGTATCAGAAGCATGAAGCATGTTTCGATATTCCATAGGCGTACATCCGTATTTCTTGCGGAATAGCTGAAAGAAAAAGCTGGTATTCTGATATCCGACGGCAAGGCTGATATCATTTGTGGAAAGTGCGGTGCTCCTTAACAGTTTTGTCGCCTGAGAAAGCCGCTGTGTCTGGACCAGCTCTTTGTAAGTGGTTCCGGTATGCTGGCGTATGTAGGAAGAGAGATAGTTTGGGTGCATATTAAAAAACTCAGCTGTAGAAGAAAGGGTACAGTCCGCAAAGTTTGTTTCGATATATCGGAGTATGGTATAAATCTGATCCACAGAGGCGTGATCCAGAACCATATCGTGCTGGAAAAGATTAATCATCTCGCAGGTAATCAGCGTAAAAAGACTGTCTAAAAAAGGTCCGGATGTTACGGACGGAGAATAAAATTCACAGAGAAACTGGTTGGCAAGATCTGCCAGCCGGTTTTGTTTTTGTTCCGGGGAAAAGACAATATACCTGCTTTCCTGCATCGTGGTGTTCAGAGCCTCAATGAAAAAGTGTGTAAGGTAATTATCCTGAGACAGGCGTTCAAAAAAAGTACCGTTCAGATATTCGCGCGTCAGCAGAAAATTGATGATAATATCATTTTCTGAACATCTTTTGACAGAATGAGGGGCATTCTGGCTGATCAGAACCATCTGCCCGGCTTTTAGCCTGAATGTAGTCTTATTTATCGTCATTGTGCAGGAACCAGAATAAATATAACTCAACTCCAGCCACTCATGGATATGCAGAGGTACGTTTTCAAAACGATCCTGTTTTACAACAGCGAAGTTGTAATAACTCGGAAGAACTTTCTTTGAAAGAAATAAAGAACGCAGATCTTCAAGGTTCGTATCAAAACGGTAACAGGGTGTATCAAACTTACCGCTGGCAACAGGAAATTGTGAATAATCTTTCTTTACACCGTTCAGACGATGGGTTTCTTCGGGAGTGTGCTGCTTCAGAAATTGATTCAATGTAGATAATGTCATCATATATATTCTCTCCTTTTCGAGATATGAATGAACTGTGATTATGGTCATCAGCAGTTTATTTAACCTGTCTAAAATATACCATATTGGGGGCAAAGGTGTACAGAGTAATCTCGGATATTTATTAAGTTTGGTCGGTAAATCACTTATGTTTCGTTGATGTAATTTTAGTCTGTATAAAGTAAGATATCAGTAAGAAAAGGAGGCATAGGTTAGGATGAAGATATTTTTTGCAGTAGTGGTGATTGTTTTATTATTTGTAATCGGTGCGACATTATATGTCTACAAAAAAAGTGCCATGTTTTTGCCGGCACTTCTTGGCATCTGCGGATTTCCAAAAATAAAGGAAAGCAGCTATTACGATGAAAACGGACATTTCCGTCCAGGAACGGGGGAGGACAAAGTTGGATTTTTCATGCAGCATCCGGTATTCGGCGGTTTTAAACATATGTTTTTCAATGTGGAGGACAACGTGCTGAAAGCTATTGCGCCTGTAAAGTATAAGGATTTTTTAAAGGCGCAGGGTCGTGAGGAACAATTGGATGCAGCCTTGGAATCTTTCCATTATCTAACCGGACTTGTTGAGAAAGGTCAGGCAAGGCTGGTGCCGGATCTGTATCCTGCGGAAGCAGTGAATAGTCATCCGTACAGGTCACATCTGACGGGAATGTTTTATCAGGGACAACAGGGAAAACCACTTGCCATTGTAGTTCCGGGAGGCGGATTTATCAGTAATGTAACTGATTGCGAGGGGTATCCTGCGGCGATGAAGCTGCATAAAATGGGATATTCTGTTTTCGTCATAAGTTATCCGGTCGGCAGGCAGCTGGGTGAGACAGAACAGGTGAAGCAGGGACAGGCTGCCGCGAGGGAACTGACACAAGTGATCCGATATCTGACGGAGCATCAAAAACAGTTTTATGTAAACATGGATGATTATGCCATCTTTGGTTTTTCAGCAGGAGGACTTATGACCACGGCGTATTCATTTGCAAATTATGAGGACTGCTGCCACAAGAATCATCTGCCAAGACCGAAGGTGATCTTCCCTATGTATGGTCTGGACTGGAATATCAAAGCTTTGCCGGAGGACAAAGGACTGGCGGTATTTTCTATCGTAGGGCGGGGTGATGAGTTCGGTTTTGCAAATGTGGAAGATAAACTGCCGGAATTAGAGAAGGTACTGGGCAAAGAAAATGTGTCAGTTAAAATCATTGACGGTCTGGGACATGGATTTGGCATTGGATATGAAACAAAAGTGAAAAACTGGCTTCAGGAAGCGGTATCCTTCTGGGAAGCCCACAGATAACAGAGGGTAAGATTTATTTAAGGAGGATTTCATAATGAGTAGAAACTTGAAAGAATTAATCAGAGAGATGACGCTGGAGGAAAAAGCAGGACTTTGTTCGGGCGCGGATTTCTGGAACACAATGGGAATCGAAAGATTAGGGATTCCGTCCGCTATGATGACAGACGGCCCGCATGGTCTGCGCAAACAGGAAGGAGCGGCGGATCATCTCGGCCTGAATAAAAGTGTGAATGCAGTATGCTTCCCGGCAGCCTGCGCCACGGCATCCAGTTTTGACGTGGAACTGATGGAACGTATGGGACAGATCCTTGGTGATGAGTGTCAGGCTGAGAACGTGAGCATGCTCCTCGGTCCTGCGGTTAATATCAAACGAAGTCCTCTCTGCGGAAGGAATTTTGAATATATGTCCGAAGATCCTTATCTGACAGGTAAGATGGCGTCAGCATATATCCGGGGCGTACAGTCGAAAGGCATCGGAACCAGTATGAAACATTTCGCCGTGAATAATCAGGAAACAGACCGTATGCAGATATCGTCGGAAGTATCGGAACGGGCTTTCCGGGAAATTTATCTGCCGGCTTTTGAGGAGGCGGTGAAGAAAGCGCAGCCAAAGACTGTGATGTGCAGCTACAATAAGATCAACGGAGTATTTTCTTCAGAGAATAAGAAGCTTCTGACAGATATCCTGCGAGATGAGTGGGGATTTGAAGGATATGTGGTCAGTGACTGGGGAGCTGTAAATGACCGGGTGAAAGGGCTGAAAGCCGGTCTTGATCTGGAGATGCCGGGATCAGAGGGATATAATACAAGAAAGATTATCCGGGCAGTGGAGAATGGAGAGCTGGAGGAGGAGATTCTTGACAGAACGGTAGAGCGCATACTGAAAGTAGTCTTCTCCTACGCAGATAACCGGAAAGCAGAGACTGTATTTGATAGGGAAAAGGATCACAAGGCAGCGGCAGATATCGAAACAGAGTGTGCCGTACTTCTGGAAAATAAGGGGGCGCTGCCGCTGAGAAAAGAACAGAAAATAGTCTATATCGGGGAATTTGCAAAGAAACCGCGCTACCAGGGCGGGGGATCGAGCCACATCAATACGGACAGCGTAGTGTCAGCTCTGGAAACTGCGGTGAGAAAAGGCAGGGCAGTGGAGTATGTGAAGGGCTTCTCGTCAGAGCGTGACGAAATGACAGAAGAAGAACTGAAACAGGCGTGTGAAGCGGCTGCGGGAGCAGATGCAGTTGTAATCTTTGCCGGACTGCCGGACAGCTTTGAATCGGAAGGATATGACAGAACATCCATGGAACTGCCAAAGTGTCAGAATCGTCTTATAGAGGTTGTGGCTGAGATACAGAAGAATGTGGTGGTGGTCCTACATAACGGAAGTCCCGTAGAAACTCCGTGGGCTGAGTCTGTAAATGCCATTCTGGAGATGTATCTGGGAGGAGAAGGCATCGGGGAGGCCAGCGACCGGCTGTTATTCGGGGAGGCGAACCCGGGGGGACGTCTGGCGGAGACTTTCCCATATCGTTTGGAAGACAATCCGAGTTACCTGAATTTCCCCGGAGACGGCAGGACTGTTCTCTATGGAGAAGATATCTTTGTCGGATACCGCTACTATGATGCGAAGAAAGTACCGGTGCGCTGGGCATTCGGACATGGTCTGTCATATACGGAATTCAGCTACAGCAATATGAAACTCTCTTCTGTAGAAATGAAGGATGGAGATGTTCTGAGGGTAAGCATTGATGTGGAGAATACAGGAAAGATGGCAGGAAGTGAAGTAGTTCAGCTCTATGTCAGCGACAAAGACAGCACCGTGCCAAGAGCAGTGAAGGAACTGAAAGGGTTTGCGAAAGTATTTCTGAATCCGGGTGAGAAGAAGACGGTTACAATGGAGCTTTGTGCGAGAGATTTTGCTTACTACGAGACAAAGATTCACGACTGGTATACTCCGTCAGGTACATATGAGATCCAGATCGGACACGCCAGTGATGATATAAGAGAAACTGCCAAACTTTCATTTACTACAGATGTATCGCTGCCGTTTACTGTAGATATGACCACGACAATGGGAGAGTTAATGAGCCACCCGAAGACAGCAGGAAAAATGATGGAGTATCTTGAGGGGATATCACAGGGAGAAGAATCAAAGAAAGAAGAAGGAGAAGTAGAACTTGTGACTCCGGAAATTATAGCCCAGATGCCGCTGAAGTCATTTCTGAGTGTGATTCCAGGTGAAGCGATTGAACAGATGATTGTAGAGTTGAATTCTCTGTGTGCAGAAGAGGGAAAGTGAGAATAAAATATGAATCAAGATAAGATAAAAATGAGAGAAAAGCTGTCATTTGCAATGGCAAACTTTGGAAACATTCCGATTATGACACTGATCAACGGATATTTACTAATTTTTTATACCAATATATGCGGCTTGAGTCCTGCTGCATGTGCGACACTGTTCCTGATCGCACGCTTTCTAGATGCCATTAACGATCCGTTAGTTGGATTTATAATCGACCATCTTCCGACCAGAAAAATGGGACATTTCCGACCGACATTGATTCTGGGAACAATTCTGTGTAGCGTCAATTTCCTTCTGCTTTGGTTTGGACCTATGTTATCAACATCGGGGAAACTGGCAATCGCATATGTATCGTATATTCTGCTTGGTGTGTTGTTCCCAGTCATGGATATTTCGCTGAACAGTCTTCTGCCGGTTATGACAGAAGATATGAAAGAAAGGAACAGCTTAAGTACAATCAAAGGGCTTGCATATGTGATCGGGGCGCTTGTAATCGGTGTGGCAGCTCCACTTATTCTTGGAGATACTTCTAACAAACAGGGATATATTAATCTTGTTCTGATCATGACAGCAGTGATTTTTTTCTTCTCTATTATAGGAACCATGGGAGTAAAAGAACGTGTAAAACCACAGATGGAGAACAGCTATTCTGTAAAAGAATTATTCAAGATTCTCAGTCAGAAGCCGGTGTACATTACATTCCTTGCTGTACTGTTATATTCGATTGGAAGCAATATCGTGAATGCAGCAAATACATACTTTTATACATATATTTTTGAAGACCTGACGTTGGCGTCTATTATTACGCTTATTACATGTGTTGCTGTTTTTCCGGCTACAATGGTCATTGGTAATCTGATTGGAAGGTTTGGAAAGAAGAAAATGTATGCGATTGGACTTGCACTTGCAGGACTTGCACCAATCATCCGTCTGTTGGATGTGAGGAGCATTCCCCTTCTTATTGTCTCTGTATTGATTGCAGGAATAGGAGCCGGCTTTGCAGCACCTCTTAATTATGGAATACAGGCAGATAATACAGATTATATCGAAGTGTCTATGGGAATTAGGGCAGAAGGTGCTGTCGCATCTCTTTCCAGCTTTGTCTCCAAGTGTGCAATGGGAATCGGTGGTGCGATTCCGGGGTATCTGCTGCAGTTAGCAGGATTTGACAGTAAGGCGGCAGTACAGAATGACGATGTGATTAATGTGATCGTCCTCTGTGTGCTAATATTGCCGGCAATCGTAAATGTGGTGGCCATTGTGATCTTCTCAAAAGGTTATCCTATTACCAAGGAAAAATTGAATGAGCAGACATATCTGTTGAGGGAGAAACGGTCAAAAGCGGGAACAAGTGAATAAGAATGATAGAGAAGGAGTATCAGCATGGGAAAGATTTATGCGGCAAAAACAAATCATATCACAAATCCGATAGGGTTTAATATGGATACTATTGCATTTTCATGGAAAGTGAAAGGATGCAGGGGACAGAACCAGAAACATGCAAGGATTGTAATCAGCAAGAATAAAACCTTTACAGATATCTGTTACGATACAGGTGAAACAGAGTTGGACAGCCTCTCTACAAGAGTAGAATTTGAAATACAGCCGTATACAAGATATTACTGGAAGGTCATTGTTGCAACAGATGTAGAGGAAGTAATCGAATCAGATGTACAGTTTTTTGAGACTGCCAAAATGGATGAACCATGGACTGGAAGATGGATTACTTGTGACAGCAGTCAGGAACGTCATCCGATTTTTTCAAAAAGGATTGAACCGAAAAAAAAAGTGAAAAGAGCAAGGTTGTACATTTGCGGTCTGGGATTGTATGAGGCATATTTTCTGGGGGAAAGCAAAGAAAATCCTGAGAAAATCGGTGATGAGTATCTGACTCCGTATTGCAATAATTATGACCAGTGGATCCAGTATCAGACGTATGACATCACGAAACAGGCAGAACAAGGCGGTGTGCTGTCTGTTCTTCTCGGGAACGGCTGGTATAAAGGCAGGTTCGGTTTCAATGATCCGGAGCGGGAAGCATATTACGGTGACGAGTGGAAGCTGATTGCGGAGATTCACATAGAGTACAAAGACGGAACGAAAGATGTGATCAGTTCTGATGAAACCTGGTCAGTTACAAGAAGCAATTTGTGGTTTTCCAATATCTATGACGGTGAGAGAAGAGATGATACGCTGCCGCCGGTAGAGGAGTCTCCTGCGCGGATCGCAAAGGTTCCGAAAGGCCGGCTTATGGAACGGTTATCTCTTCCGGTTAAGGTACAGGAGGAGATGAAGCCGGCAGAACTGATCCATACGCCTGCTGGAGAAGATGTATTTGATCTGGGGCAGGAGATCGCAGGGATCTTCCGACTGCGTGTACATGAGCCGGCGGGGACAACTATCAGGATTCAGACGGGAGAGGTGCTTCAGGACGGATGTTTCTATAACGAGAATTTAAGAACTGCACTTTCGGAGTACATTTATGTTTCTGATGGTACAGAAAAGGTGATTACGCCTCATTTTACATACTATGGCTATCGATATGTGAAAGTGACCGGGATTAGGGATCTTTCATGTGAGGATTTCACGGCGCTTGTTCTTTACAGCGATTATGAGAGCATCGGGGCAATCGAGACAGGGAATGATCTTGTGAACAAATTGATCTCCAATATCGAATGGGGGATGAAAGGAAACTTCCTGGATGTGCCTACAGACTGCCCGCAAAGAGATGAGAGAATGGGCTGGACAGGGGATGCACAGGTATTTTCTGCGACTGCAAGCTATCTGGCTGATACCTACGCGTTTTACCGGAAATATTTATATGACATGTATCAGGAACAGCTTCTGGCGGACGGAATGGTTCCGGAGATTGTCCCCACATTCGGACCGACAAAATGTTCCTGCGCATGGGGAGACGCTGCGTGTATCATTCCGTGGAACGTATATCTGTTCAGCGGGGACAAAACAATCCTGGAAAGCCAGATTGAGAGCATGAAGGCATGGGTTGATTATATTCGCAGGATTGACGGAGATCATCACGGATGGAGACAGATCTTCCATTATGGAGACTGGCTGGCTCTCGACCGTACAGGCGCTGCCGCGAACAGTGTGTACGGGGCGACCGATGAAGCATATATCGCGGATATCTACTATGCGGCAAGCGCCCAGACAGTCGCAAAGGCGGCGGACGTGCTTGGACTGGAAGAAACGAGACAGGAATATCAGGAAATCGCAGACCGTCAGTGGCGGGCAGTGAAAGAAGAATATTTTACTTCCACAGGAAGATGTGCGGTGAAGACGCAGACAGGGCTTATCCTTGCGCTGAAGTATCATCTGTCTGAAAATGAAGAACTGACAAAGCAGATGATGAAAAAACTCCTCCGGGACAACAAAAATAAACTGAATACCGGGTTTGTGGGTACGCCGCTTCTGTGCAACGTGCTGACAGACCACGGGATGACGGATGCGGCGTACCGGCTGCTTTTGAACGAAGAATATCCGGGTTGGCTTTATGAAGTGAAGCTGGGGGCAACGACCGTGTGGGAGCGTTGGAATTCACTGGATGAGAACGGCCATGTCTCCAGCACGGGAATGAACAGCCTGAATCATTATTCATATGGCGCCGTACTGGAATGGATCTTCCGCCATGCGGCCGGGATTGATGTGACGGAACAGAGTCCGGGAGGCCGGGTGATGCGGATCAGCCCGAAAGTGAATCGCGGACTGGGATATGTAAAAGCGGTTTATGATTCAGCATGCGGATGCTATCAGTGCGGTTGGGAGATATCAGGGGATAATAAAATCACTGTCACTGTTACAGTTCCGTTTGGCGGAAGGGCAGAAGTGGTTCTTCCACTTGCGCCGGAATCTGTATATGAAGATAAAGAAAACCCACTGTTTGAAGATGTAGAAAACGGAATTTGCCGTGTGAAAGCCGGAGAATATGAAGTCACTTATGAGGCGTCACAGCCTTTAAAGAGGAAATACAGCATAGATTCGACAATGGAAGAACTGCTGAACCATCCGGATATTCGCGCGTTTCTTTCTCAAATGATGGAAGTGGATATGATTCCGGATATTGCATATGGACTTTCGCTTAGAGATGTCGCGAAAACATTCGCAGGAGAAATCAAACCAGAGGAAGCACAGATGCTGGATATTGCACTGGCAAACTTCTAATAAGGAGCAGAGAGATGAAGAAAGAAAATTAGAAAGTAAAATTATCTGAAAAAATAGGGATGTTGATGGTATGTGCAGGAAACATACCGCTTATGACACTTTTATCCGTATATTTTATGATCTATTACACAACTGTGGTGGGACTGGATCCCAAGGCGCTTGCGACCTTGTTTTTAATCTCTAAGGTAATGGATGGAATCAGCGATCCTGTCATGGGCTTTATTCTGGATAGATTTCCCGTAACAAAAATGGGAAAATTTCGCCCTATGCTGATTCTGGGAACCATTATCTGTGTCATAAACTATATTCTGCTGTGGTTTGGCGCTGTCTGGAGTCCTGTAGGAAAATATGTGATCGTTTATGTTACCTATTTGCTGTTGGGATGGACCTTTGATATCATGGACATCTCCAAAAACAGTCTTCTTCCGGTTATGACTACAGATGATAAAGAAAGAAACAGCCTGTCTCTTTTCAACGCATTAGGATCGATGATTGGAGGAGCGGTGATTGGAGTATTAGGACCTGTTATAGTAGCAGATGGAAAACTGGAAAGTTATTATGTATTAATCTTCGGATCTATGGCTCTGACGCTCGTTCTTTCCATCTCAGGTGCACTCAGTGTTAAAGAACGTGTGGAGTTCGGGGAAAATAATGAGGAAAAGTACAGTTTAAAAGAGATGCTTCAATTTCTGAGATATAAGCCTATATGGGCAGCGTTTGCAGCTACTTTAATAGTAGGGACAGGAAGTTCAATAGCTGGCGGAGCAGGAGCATATTTTTATACATATGTTTTAGGGGATATGAAACTGATGTCGGGAGTTTCTATTATTGGCTTAATTGCATCACTGGTTGGAATTGTGATGGGACCATATCTTGCCAATCGGTTTGGGAAAAAGAAAGTTTACCTGACCGCGGTCATAATATCGACAGCGCTTAACCTGCTTCGACTGCTGGATGTGACGTCTATGATTTTAATATATATCAGCGCTCTTATCGGAGGTGTGGCAGGAGGATGGATGGTTCCGGTCAGTACCAGCATACAGGCGGACAATACCACTTATGTACAGTATAAAACGGGTAAACGGGCGGAAGCAGCCATCGCTTCACTCACATCCTTTGTCAGTAAGGTCGCGCAGGGGCTGGGAGGAGCAATTCCAGGGTATGTGATCGCAGCATATGGATTTGTTACCGGCGCATCTGTCCAACCTGAGAGTATCAATACAGGCATTATCCTGTGCGCATTGATCCTGCCGCTGATATTTGGAATATTAGGGTCGCTTATCTTTGGCACACAGTATACGCTGGATCAGAAAGCAGTAATAGAGATGGACGCTAAAATCAACAGGAATAACTAATCCGGCAGGGAGGTTGCTATGGAGCTTACAAGACTTAAGGTAAACAGTCAATACAGACCATGCGTGGACGAAGTACCTTATTTTTCATGGGTGATCATCAGTGACAAAAAGAATGTGATGCAGACATCCTATCATATTACAGTGACAAGTCTGGGAGAAGTAGTGTGGGATTCCGGGGTGATAGAAAGTGATAAAAGCACTTTTGTAGAGTACAACGGGAAACCATTGAAAAGTCTCAGTGACTATAGCTGGACAGTGAAAGTGACGGTTAATAACGGAGAAAAGGCGGCGGCATCCTCATCCTTTGAGACGGGATTTATGAAGAAAGAATGGACGGCCGAGTGGGTGAAATCTCCGTTCCCGATGAAAAAGGTAAAACCTGGAACCGGCGGGCAGAATCCGGCAGAATATTTCCGCAAAGAATTTGACGCACGAGACGGTATAAAACGGGCACGCGTCTATGCCACATGCCACGGAGCATATCAGCTCAGCGTGAACGGAATACGTCCGGACGACAGAGAGTTTGCTCCGGAATTTACCGTCTATTCTAAATATCTGTGTTACCAGACTTATGATGTGACTCCATTCTTGAGAGAGGGAAGAAATGTCATAGGAATGTTAGTGGGGGACGGCTGGTATGACAGTGCGAACTTTAAACCGAGAAGCAGGAAGTTTAAAGCCGAACATTCTGTGTTATTTCAGATAAAGATTGATTATGAAGACGGAACGAGTGAAATTGTTCTGTCCGATGATGCTGTGAAGGTTTCGGAAAGTCCGGTCCGGTCTTCCGATTTGTTTGCAGGCGAACTCTATGACGCACGGATGGAACAGGAAAACTGGAACTGCTGCGGATTCGATGACAGCAGCTGGAAAGCAGGTATCCCATGCGGAAAATCTTACGCGAACCTGGTAGCTCAGTACGGGGAACCGGTGCGCCCGGTAAAGGAAGTACCGGCAGTCGGAATGACAGTCAGCCCGAAAGACGAGACGATCATTGACTTCGGGCAGAATCTGGCGGGGGTTCTGCGCGTAAAAGCGAAACTGCCTGCCGGAACAAAAATGGTATTAGATCATTTTGAAACTCTGGATCAATATGGAAACTATTTCAATAATATTTTCATGTCAGAGAAAACAGGACACAAACAAAGCGATATTTATATTTCAAAAGGGAAATTTACAGAATATATACCGCATTTTACATATCACGGTTTCCGCTATGTGAGAGTGACATGCAATCAGCCGGTGAGTCCGGAGGATTTCACAGCGATTGTCCTGTCTTCTGACAATGAGGATCTGGGAACTTTTGAGACGTCCAACGAAGATATAAACCGGCTTTACGAAAATACAAGATGGTCTCAGCGGTCGAATCTGTTCTCAATCCCCACGGACTGTCCGCAGAGAGAAAAAGGCGGATGGACCGGAGATATCCAGATTTATGCAAGAACAGCCATGCTCAACGAAAATGTAACCCCGTTTCTGACAAGATGGCTGCGTAATATGACCTGCAGCCAGCAGAAAAACGGAGCGATTCCCAATGTGATCCCCCTTACCGGAATCTATGAATTACTGGAGAAACTGAATCGGATCGTATACCGCAATTTTGAACCGGTGGGAGAAGCGGGATGGGGAGATGCCGCTTGTATCGTACCGTGGAGCATGTATCAGCTTACAGGAAATATCAGGATACTGAGAGAGCAGTATGACACAATGAAAAAGTGGTGCGACTATATCATCAACACTGCAAAGAAGCGTAGAGGCAAGATGAAACATCCAAAAGAAATTGACCAGTATCTGTGGAATACAGGACATCAGTACGGGGAGTGGCTCATACCGAGCCAGACAGTAGACGGAGCAGACCAAAGCGCTGCAAAACCTATCAATACTTCTGTATACTGCGCGCCAATCTTTGGATGGAATTCCTGTCGGATCATGGCAGATACAGCAGCACTCCTCGGGCATACATCAGACGAATTATACTATGATGACATTGCGTCCAGAATGAAATCTGCCATTCAAAAAGGACTGATCGATGATGATGGGAAGATGCCTCTTGATTTTATGGGCAGTTATGTGCTGGCAATCGCATTTGATCTTGCTCCTGAAAGGAAGAAAAAAAGTATCGCCGGACATTTGATCCGCAAGATAGAAGAAAACGGGGATTGTCTGGATACAGGATTCCTGACGACACCGTATCTGCTGGATGCACTCTGTAAGATCGGCAGGATGGACAAGGCATATAAAATCCTGCTCCAGACAAAGTGCCCGTCATGGCTTTATGAGGTGAAGCAGGGAGCGACAACAATCTGGGAAAATTACATTTCTTACAAGGAGGACGGGTCTCCGGTTATGACAAGCCTGAACCATTATGCCTTTGGATGCGTGGACGACTGGATGTTCCGGAAGATAAGCGGCATTGATATGGCTGCTTCCGGATTTAAGAAGATTGTGATTGCGCCGGAGCCGAATAATGCGTTTACAAGTGCAAAACGTACCTATATGAGTGAGTACGGTAAAGTAGGGGCAGAGTGGAGTATGGAAGAGGGGAAATTTAAATTGAAAGTGGAGATTCCCTGTAACACAACTGCCACTGTAAAACTGCCGGATGGCAGATTGTATGAGGTGGGGAGCGGAATATATCAGTTTGAATAAAAGTATCAAAGGAAATAAAATGACAGTATTTGTGAGAACTGACCGGCAAAAGCAGACGGTCAGTTTTTCTTAATACGAAAGTTGAAAATAATACGAGGAGTTTAGGATTATGAAAAAGAAAATATTGAAGATTACCTTAAGTGTCGTTTTAATTTTGATTCTGGCTGTGGGTATAGGTCTGGCATATTTAGTAGGGGCGGCAGGCGGTGGTGGACCGTTTGATTTTGTTTGGAAGAACAAACTGAAAAAAATGCCAGGAAACGCAGAAAAATATAGTCTGGAAAATGTAGAACCCTTAGAAAACAGTCCGCTTGAAGGAAAGCGTATTTGCTATCTTGGATCGTCTGTAACTTTAGGGCTGTACTCAATGGATGTTTCCTTTGTAGATTATATCTCTTATAGAAATGGCTGTGAGTATGTAAAAGAGGCCGTAAGTGGTACTACTTTAGTGGATAACGGAAAGACGTCTTATATCCAGAGGATGAAAAATAATATCGGTACAGATGAGAAATTCGATGCATTTGTCTGCCAGCTTTCCACGAATGACGCGTCGAAGGAAATGCCGATAGGAGAACTCAGCCGTTCAGAAAATTTGGAAGATTTTGATACACAGACGATAACAGGAGCAATGGAATATATCATTGTATATGCAAAGCAGACATGGAATTGTCCCGTGATCTTTTATACTGGAACAAAATATGACAGTAAACAGTATCAGCAGATGGTAGATGTATTATTTGAGCTTCAGGATAAATATGGAATAGGCGTGATCGACCTTTGGAATGACGAGGAGATGAATGACGTTTCTGAAAAAGAATATGAAGTTTATATGGCAGATCCGGTTCATCCGACGCAGGCAGGATATCTGGAATGGTGGACGCCTAAGATGGAAGAATATTTATATTAATTTTTAGAAAGATGATTATTATATTAAGTTTCGTCGGTAAACCGCTTATATATCGTTGGTGATTTGCCCTTTGGGATTATTTATAATTGAATCAAACAATGAAAGGACGGATAACGAAATGGAAAATGCAGTTACAAAAAGAGAAAAAATCAGTTATGGTTTGTATTTTATGGGACAGAATGTATTCTATGGACTGATAGGATATATGACTACATATTTTACAGATATCGGCATAACGGCAGCATTGGTTGCGATCGTGGCGCTGATCACGAAAGTGTGGGATGCCATCAACGATCCGATCTTCGGTATGATCATGGATAAGGTAAATTTTAAGAAAGGGAAATTCCTGCCGTGGCTTCAAATATCTGTCATAGCGATTCCGGTGGCGACCATTCTTCTTTTTACAATACCTACCGGGATTCCCATGATGGCTAAAATCATATGGGCAACACTTGCTTATATGTTATGGGATACAGCCTATACCCTTTGTGATGTGCCGATTTTTGGTATTGTCACCACGATGACAACGGACCAGAAGGAACGTATTTCACTAAACAGTATAGGAAGGATGTTTGTTATTTTTGCAGGTATTGTTACAGGAATTGTCCTGCCGTTGGTACGGCAGCGGTTAGGCGGCTGGGCGACAACAGTAATTGTGTTATCTCTTTTGTCAGTTGTTATGATGATTCCAATCTGTCTGTTCGCAAAGGAGAGAGTAATTGAAAAAGAAAGAGCACTGGACGAAGGGGCAGAAGATAGTTATACGCTGCGCGATATGGCAGAATGTCTGCGAAAGAACAAATATTTATTGATTTTCTTTGCGGCTCCGCTCATCAGCAGCCTGCTTAATGTTGGTGCAAATTGGGGCTTATATGTTGCCCGGTACTGCCTTGGCGGTGAAGAAGCTGCCTCATATGTTTCGATGACGGTGATTATTCCAACCTTAATCGGTGCGGTTATGGCAGTAGAATTATGCAAGAAATATGACAAATTTAAAGTCTTCTATATTTCATATGTTTTCGCTTTACTTCTGGGAATTGTAAGATTCATTGCTGGGTATGAGAATATGACGGTGTATGTGACTTTAAATGCCTTAGGAGGAATTCCGCTGGGAATAGCAGTTATACTGCAGTATCAGTTTACGCCGGACTGCTACGAGTATGGACAGTACAAGACAGGATTAAAAATGCGTGGTGTAACGTTTGCAGCGCAGACATTTTTTACAAAATTAAATGGAGCGGTCGCAACAGCAGTCAGTGTGTTTGCGTTAACTTTAATCGGCTTCCGGGAAGGAGAAGGCGTTGTTCAGGCGGCAGGATTTGCCGATAAATTATGGACATTCAGCTGTCTTGGCAGCATTATCGGGGGGATTTGCACTCTGCTTATGCTTCGCCTTTACAAGCTTAATGACCATGATGTCCAGCTGATGGCAAAATGCAACAATGGTGAGATTAGCCGTGAAGAGGCAGAGTCACAGATGATCAATCAGTATTAAGAAAAGAATGGAGGACTTTTGCGATGGACAGAATAAAGGAACTGATTTCAAAAATGACGCTGGAAGAGAAGGCAAGTCTCTGCTCGGGCGCTGATAACTGGCATACGAAAGAAATCAAACGACTGAACATTCCGTCAGTTATGATGGTGGACGGCCCTCACGGACTGAGAAAGCAGGAAGGGGAAACGGATCATCTGGGATTGAATGAAAGTGTGAAGGCCGTTTGTTTCCCAGCAGCCTGTGCAACAGCCTCCAGCTTCGATGTTGACCTGATGGAACGGATGGGAGAGACGCTGGGAGCGGAGTGTCAGGCCGAGAATGTAAGCATGCTGCTTGGCCCGGCGGTGAATATTAAAAGGAGCCCGTTATGCGGGCGGAACTTTGAGTATCTGTCGGAGGATCCATATCTGGCAGGTAGGATGGCATCGGCATATATCCGCGGAGTACAGAGTCAGGGCGTGGGGACAAGCATTAAGCACTTCGCACTGAATAACCAGGAAACACTCCGTATGACGATATCTTCCGAGGTGTCAGAACGTGCGCTCAGGGAAATCTACCTGCCTGCGTTTGAGGAAGCGGTGAAAGAATCAGCTCCAAGAACCGTCATGTGTAGCTACAACAAAATAAATGGAGAATATGCTTCGGAAAACAGATATCTTCTGACAGATATCCTGAGAAAAGAATGGGGATACAAAGGCTGCGTCGTCAGTGACTGGGGCGCTGTAAATAACCGTGTGAAAGGACTGCAGGCCGGACTGGATCTGGAGATGCCTTATTCCGGAGGATACAATGACAGACAGATTGTGAAAGCAGTACAGGAGGGAAGACTGGACGAAGCTGTGCTGGATGAAGCGGTGGAGCGGGTATTGAATGTTGTATTTGCCGGTGAAGAGCAGCATTGTCCGGAAATTATATCTGATAAGGAAACAGATCATAAAAAAGCAGCGGATATTGAGACGGAATGTGCGGTCCTGCTAGAAAATAACGGTATACTTCCGTTGAATACAGACAGAAAGGTTGCCTATATAGGGGAATTTGCCGAAAAGCCGCGGTATCAGGGCGGCGGCTCCAGCCATATCAATCCGTTCAGGGTCGTTTCGGCATTAGATGCTGCCGGAGAAAAAGGGCGTAGCGTGACTTATGCAAAAGGATTTTCTATGGAAAATGACGCGATGACGGAACAAGAGCTAGAAAAAGCGCTTCGGACTGCTGCAGAAGCAGACGTCGCGGTGATCTTTGCCGGTCTGCCTGAGATATTTGAGTCGGAAGGGTATGACAGAACATCTATGAAGCTGCCCCAATGCCAGGACCGTCTGATCGAAGAAGTGTTGAAAGTACAGCCTAATGTTGTAGTTGTACTCCACAATGGAAGCCCGGTAGAACTGCCCTGGGCTGATAAAGTAAGCGCGATCCTTGAAATGTATCTCGGAGGTCAGGGCGTTGGCGAAGCCTGTGACTGGCTGTTATACGGAGAAGCGAATCCGTCCGGCAGGCTGGCGGAGACATTCCCGTACCGGCTGGAAGATAATCCGAGCTACCTTCATTTCCCAGGAAATGGAAAGCGGGTGTTATATGGTGAGGATATCTTTGTCGGGTACCGCTATTATGATACAAAGAAGGTTCCGGTGCGGTATGCATTCGGACATGGGCTGTCTTACACGGAATTTGCTTATGAGGACTTGAATTTGTCATCGGCTCAAATGACGGATGAGGATATCCTGACGGTCTCCTTCAAGGTGAAAAATACAGGAAAGACAGAAGGAAAAGAAGTCGTACAGCTGTACGTGGCTGACCTGTGCGGCATATCGGAGAGACCGGTCAAGGAATTGAAAGGATTTGCCAAAGTTCATCTCCTGCCGGGAGAGGAAAAAACGGTGTCGATGGAAATTTTGGCGAGGGATCTTTCCTATTATGAAGAACGTCTCGGGGACTGGTATGCGCCATCCGGAACATACCGGATCCTGATCGGCCATGCTTCTGATGACATCCGATTACATGCTGATATTGTATTTGAAACACAGAAAGAACTGCCCCTTCGCGTAGATTTCACAACAACGTTCGGAGAATTATTGGATCATACGAAAACCGCTCCCGTTATTACGGAACTGCTGGCTCCATTGGCAGCAGCAGCCGCATCAGCAGAAGGTATGAGTGACGAATACAAGAAGCTGGGAGAGCAAGTTATCCGGGAAATGCCGATGAAATCTCTGCTGGGACAGATGCCGGGAGAACAGGTGGAACAGCTGATCGGTCAGTTGAATTGCTTACTTGCACAATAGGATAATTGAGGAAGGATGTTCAAAAAATGAAAAAAGAACACGAAATTTTATTTGAACCATTTAAAATTGGAACGGTAATGATTAAAAACCGTTTTGTTTTGGAACCAATGGAAGGTACAAACATGATAGACTGCTTACCTATTTTTAAAATTGGTGAGGATATCTATGATTATTATGTGGAGCGTGCAAAGAATCATGTAGGTTTAATTATTCCCGGAATGGTTACTCTGCGTAGTATGGTGGGGAAACAGTGGCTTTATGAGCAGAAAGAAATATTCGAAGGACTAAAGCCGCTTTTAGCAGAAATTCATAGTTACGGTGCAAAAGTGTTTTTGCAGATTGGTGCAGGATGGGGACGAACATTTACCATGCCGCTGGCATTAAAGGAACTTTATGAAAAAGAGAAGGAAACCGGACAAAAGTCCATGTTTGACTGGGATAATCTTCTTGTAGCCCCTAGTGAACTGCCTAACCGTTGGCTTCCAGAAATTATACATAGACCACTGACGGAAGGAGAAATTCTTGAGTATGTGGATGCCTATGGTAAGACAGCCAAACTTTGTATGGAGACAGGGTTTGACGGTGTGGAAGTGCATGCCGTGCATGAAGGCTATCTGCTGGATCAGTTTACAACGAAGTATACGAATCGGAGAACAGATCAGTATGGGGGGACTTTTGATAACCGCTACAGGTTTGCGAAAGAAGTTGTAGAGGAGATTAAGCGACAGTGCGGTGACACATTCCCTGTATCCCTTCGGTATTCCGTAACCAGTAAGACAATCGGCTTTGGTATCGGGGCAGTTTATGGTGAGAAATTTACAGAAGCCGGCAGAGATCTTGAGGAAGGGCTGAAAGCCGCAAAATATCTTCAGGATGCAGGATATGACATGCTTAATGCGGACAATGGGACTTACGATTCATGGTACTGGGCGCATCCGCCTGTATATATGCCTTTAAACTGTAACATGGCGGAGGTGACACGATTAAAAGAAGTGGTAGAAATTCCTGTGGTATGTGCAGGAAGAATGCAGCCGGATGAAGCTTCAGCATCTATATCAGAAGGAAAACTGGATGCTATGGGAATCGGACGTCAGTTCCTGGCGGATCCGGAATATATTGTAAAACTGGAACAGGAGAAATTTAGCGACATTCTTCCTTGCATTGCATGTCATAATGCATGTCTTCCGATTTATCATTATGAAGGCGTTGGCTGTGAAATCGATGAAGAGGATGGAAAAACACAAGGGCATTGTGCGTTGAACCCTAGGACATTCTGTGAGCAGAAATATGATTTTGAGAAAAAAGCAGCTGTAACGAAAAGTATTGCGGTCATCGGCGGGGGTATCGCTGGGATGACTGTAGCCCGAATTGCGGCAATACGAGGTCATGAGGTAACTATTTATGAAAAGAGTGACCGGCTCTGTGGTGTGTTTAATGCTGCAGCAGCACCTGAATTCAAAGAAAAAGATAAAGAATTTATAAGATGGATTCAACAAGAAATAGAAAGCCTGCCGATTAAAGTGGAATACAACTGTGAAATTACAACTCTGGCTGAGCTGACAGAAGATGAAATTATCATTGCTACGGGCGCAAAACCTAGAAAGCTAGATGTTCCGGGACAGGAAAAAGCTATTGAAGCAACGGAATATCTGCTGGGGAGAAAAGTAGGAAAGGACGTCGCTGTAATCGGCGGAGGTTTGACGGGCTGCGAGATTGCCTATGACCTTGTGCTGAAAGGAAAACGACCGGTTATTGTGGAAATGGCAGACGATATTTTAAAGACCAAGGGACTCTGCATGGCAAACTCCAGTTGTATGAGAGACTTATTGCGGTATTATGAAGTTCCTATTTATAAAAACGCAAAGCTCTTAGAAATCATTGAAAATGGAATTGTTATTGAGACAGCGGAAAAGACAATACAGTTGGAATGCGACGACGTGATAATGAGCTGTGGTTATATGCCAGACACGAGGCTTGTTGACGGCGGAACACAACAGGGGAAAACGAATATTCATATAGTCGGCGATGTTAAAAAGGTTGGAAATTTGAAAACAGCAATCTGGGAGGCTTATGATTTAGCATTTTCTTTGTAAGATTAAACTCTTAAGCGGACAAAGAGGCTTTTAATATATTATAGAAACACTGCTATAAGAATTATTGATACCATTAGGCTGTCGATTTTTGAGGGATGTCATATACAGAATTATACTGACTAATATTAAGTTTTAATCGGTATTTCAATTTGTGTGATGTAATCATCAAAGGAGTCAATGAAGAGTTCATTGATTCCTTTTTCATATGCAAAATCGCAAAATGTAATACCATGCTTGTTGGGCCGGCTCTATCAAAGATGATAAGCCCTTTTTCCTGTCTCAGAAACCTGGATAGGACTTAGATTTCTTACCCAGTTTAAGATAGTTGACTTTGCTACGCCATATTCACTTGATAACTGAGGAAATGAGTAATTTCCTGTATTGTACAAATCCACAATTTGTTGCTTAAACTCTTGTGTGTACTTCTTTTGGTTTTTTGCCATGTTGAACAGCTCCTTTACATTATTATGATTATTATAGGCTATTCAACTTTTTATGTCTATGGTTATATACTAACACCAATAAAAGCCAAAAGAGAAGGCATAACAAGACAGGAAGCAATAGAAAAAATATTGGCATTACGGGAGAATGGTACATTGTAGTAGTTGAATTTGATATGTGAAAGGAAATGTAGGTATGAGAAAAAAGAACGATATAAAGGAGGAAAATGGGAAACTTCTTCTTTCAGTAAAAGAAACCTGTGAATTAACTGGGTTATCTGAAAAAACAGTTCGTACTATAATGGCTGAAAATGATTTCTGCGTCCGAATTGGGCGCAGAACACTTGTACACAGAAAAAAATTTGAACACTGGTTGGAGGAACAGGACACTTGAATATTTTTTTAGAACGTGTTAATATTCTGATGTACTTGAAATCTGGCCTGGAAAGGATGAATACAGTATGGGAAAATCTTTGAAAGGCAAAGAATTAGGAAGTGGACTTTCGCAAAGGAAGGACGGACGTTATCAAGCCAAATATTATATACCAGGTTCCCCGAAACCCAAATATTTATATGATAGAAATTTGGCAAAACTAAAGAAAAAACGTGATCTGGAAAAAGCAAAATACATTCTGGGTTATAATGATAAAGCGAAAAAATATAAAGTTTCTGAATGGTTTGATGTATGGATGAAACTTTACAAAATTGGGCGAATTAAAGCTAATACGGTTCGTGGATATGTAGATGGATTTGAGCGGGGTGCAGATTTTATTGGCGCTGTGAGGCTTGATTGCCTCACACCTTCTCATATCTACAATATGGTTGAAGGAATGCAAAACGATGGCTATGCGGAATCATCAGTTGTCCATACTTTATCAATTGTAAAGCAATTACTTCAAAGTGCGGTAGATAATCAAATGATTCCAATGAATCCCTGTAAAGGGATTGCAATAGAAAAATCCGAAAAAGTAACAGTTGATCCAATATTGGAGGATGAAAGCAAAATACTTCAACCAGAGGAAATTAAAACATTTCTTGATGCAGCAAAAAACACGAGATATTATGAACTATTTTATATTATTTTGAATACTGGAATGCGTATTGGCGAAATTACAGCACTTTGCTGGTCTGATATTGATTTTGAATGTCATCGAATTCGTGTATATAAAACACTGAATAGAACGACGATTTATTTTGATGAAGGAAAAAATCGATTAGAAAAACCAGAGTCAGTTAAACAGATAACGACGCCTAAGAAAAAGGCAAGTTATCGTTGGATTCCTATGACAGAGGGTGTTGAATTGGCATTTCACTCTTGGGAGAAAAAGCAGATTGCGGATAAAGAAAAAAGCGGATCATCATGGGGAAAGGAAAATCCTTTCCTCAAAGATTTTCCGGATCTGGTATTCACAACACAACCAGGAGGGGTTTTTCTTCCTCAATATGCAAACGCGGAATGTTCACGTATTATAAGCATAATTGAAAAAAAAGAGATCGAATTAGCTGAAAAAGAAAATAGGGAACCTCGTCTTTATGAGGTATATCCCCATAAATTTCGGCATACGTTCGTCACCAAACTGAATGAGTCTAATATGTCTCCATTTACGGTGAGTAAGATTGTGGGACATACAAGCGTAAATATGACGAACTATTATACACATCTGGAACAGGATTATGTGGCAGATGAATTTAGAAAATTTGCTGCAAAATACGATGAGGGAAAAGTTCCGGCGGTGCCAGAAAAAGAATAAAGGAAAATTATGAAGAATACTACTGATAACATACAAAATACTAACCGGGGGTCAAATGGGGGTCAAACTACTATTTCAGGTGCTTCAAACCCGCATAAATTAAGGGATTCAGCGCAAACCATGAAACTGTCGCCCATGATGTGCGAATACCTGAAAACCAAGGAAGAATACAAGGATTGTATTCTTTTTTATCGTCTTGGAGATTTCTATGAAATGTTTTTTGATGATGCCCTTCTGGTATCTAAAGAACTGGAACTGACACTTACGGGAAAGGATTGCGGCCTTGAAGAACGTGCTCCTATGTGTGGGATTCCGTTCCATGCGGCAGATACCTATATTAACCGATTGATCGAGAAAGGCTACAAGGTTGCCATTTGTGAGCAGGTAGAGGATCCGAAGAAGGCAAAGGGACTTGTGAAACGAGAGGTTATTCGGGTGGTTACGCCTGGAACAACCTTAGATGCCACCTCGCTGGACGAATCCAGGAACAATTATCTGATGTCCATTGTCTCCATAGCAGACCGTTTTGGTTGTGCCATAGCGGATATTACTACAGGCGACTGCTTTCTTACAGAAGTACCGGGAAGTCAGAAGCTGATTGACGAGATCAACAAATTCAGCCCTGCAGAGATTATCTGTAATGATTCCTTTTTCATGAGCGGTGTGGACACAGATGATCTTAGGAATCGTCTTGGAATCTGTATTTTCTCTCTGGATGCATGGTATTTTGATGATGATACCTGCAGGAAAGAGTTAAAAGAGCATTTTCATGTAAGTAATCTGGAGGGACTTGGAATCAGTGATTACGACAGCGGTATTATTGCTGCCGGTGCGCTGTTTCTTTATCTGAAGGAGACGCAGAAGACAGCACTTTCCCAGATGACTACCATTCGCCCGTATACTGCCGAGCGCTACATGCTGATTGACAGCTCAAGCAGACGGAACCTGGAGCTGGTAGAGACTCTAAGGGAGAAACAAAAACGGGGTTCTCTTCTCTGGGTTCTGGATAAAACAAAGACGGCAATGGGTGCCCGCACTCTCCGCTCCTTTGTGGAACAGCCGCTGATCGATTCTGCAGAAATCAACCGTAGACTGACTGCACTGGAGGAATTGAATGAAAATCCAATGCTTCGTGATGAGCTTCGTGAATATCTGAATCCCATTTATGACCTGGAGCGTCTTGTCAGCCGCATCAGCTTTAAATCGGCAAATCCAAGAGATCTGGTAGCCTTTGCTTCTTCTTTGGAAATGATTCCATATATCAAACAGATCCTGAAGGATTTTCAGGCTCCGATTTTGAAAGAAATTTATGAGGATATGGATAGCCTTGAGGATATTACCGGTCTGATAAAAAGTGCTATTGTGGATGAGCCGCCTCTTGCCCAAAAGGACGGAGGCATTATCCGGGAAGGCTTTAATGAGGATGTGGACAAATTCCGTAGTGCCCGTACAGATGGTAAAAAATGGCTGACAGAGTTAGAAGCCAGAGAGCGTGAGCGCACCGGAATCAAATCCCTGAAAATCAAATATAACCGTGTGTTTGGCTATGCCCTTGAGGTTACGAATACATTCAGGGAGCTGGTACCGGAGAACTACATCCGTAAGCAAACGCTTGCGAATGCTGAGCGTTATATTACAGAGGAGCTGAAAAACCTTGAGGATATGATCCTTGGTGCAGAGGATAAGCTTTATGCATTGGAATACCAGCTGTTTTCCGATGTGCGCGACAAGGTGGGCATGGAGGTTGTGAGAATCCAGCGTACAGCCAAAGCCATTGCAGGGCTGGACGTATTTGCATCTCTTGCACTTGTTGCAGAGAGAAACCATTATGTTCGCCCAAAGGTAAATGAAGGCGGCGTAATCGACATTAAAGGCGGCCGTCATCCGGTTGTGGAGCAGATGATCGACAACGATATGTTTATTGCCAATGATACATATCTGGATAGCAGCAAAAAACGTATTTCCATTATCACCGGACCGAATATGGCTGGTAAATCCACATACATGCGCCAGACAGCTTTAATCGTGCTAATGGCACAGGTCGGAAGCTTTGTCCCGGCAGATAAAGCCACCATCGGAATTGTAGACAGAATCTTTACCCGTGTAGGTGCGTCTGATGACCTTGCAAGCGGACAGAGTACCTTTATGGTGGAAATGACAGAGGTTGCCAATATTCTTCGTAATGCCACCTCAAAAAGTCTTCTGATTCTGGATGAGATCGGCCGTGGAACCAGCACCTTTGACGGACTTGCTATTGCCTGGGCTGTGATTGAGCATATCAGTAATACAAAGCTTTGCGGAGCAAAAACATTGTTTGCGACTCATTATCATGAACTGACAGAGCTGGAAGGCAAGCTTTCAGGCGTCACCAACTACTGCATCGCGGTTAAGGAAAAAGGGGATGACATTGTGTTCCTTCGTAAAATCGTGCAGGGCGGTGCAGATAAGAGCTACGGAATCCAGGTTGCCAAGCTGGCAGGTGTGCCGGAGACGGTTATCAGCCGTGCAAAGGAGCTGGTAGAGGAATTAAGTGATGCGGACATTACAGCTGCCGTGAAGGATCTCACCTCTCCAAAGAAGAAACCGAAAGTAGAAATGGACATGGCGCAGATGTCTTTGTTTGACACTGTGCAGGATAATGATATCATTGAGGAACTGAAGGGGATTGATATTGGAAACCTGACGCCCATGGAGGCGCTGAATACCCTTTATAATCTTCAGAACAAGATTAAAAACAGATGGTAAATCATCGGGAGAAATAATTTGAGAAAAATTGCAGTTTTAGACAAACATACCATTGATAAGATCGCGGCCGGCGAGGTGGTAGAACGTCCTTCCTCTGTTGTGAAGGAGCTTGTAGAAAACTCCATTGACGCTGGTGCCACAGCTGTGACGGTAGAGATTGCAGACGGCGGCAAAAAGCTGATCCGCATTACGGACAACGGAGGCGGCATCGAAGCCTCCCAAGTGCCAACTGCATTTTTGAGCCATGCCACCAGCAAAATTGAAAAAGTAGAAGATCTGGAAAACATAGCCTCACTGGGATTTCGTGGTGAGGCTTTGTCCAGTATTGCCGCTGTTTCCCAGGTGGAGCTGATCACCAAGACGCCTTCTGCTATCAGCGGCGTGCGCTATGTGATCGAGGGCGGCGTGGAGCAGAGCATGGAGGAAATGGGTGCGCCGGATGGAACCACTTTCCTGGTGCGAAACCTTTTTTACAATACGCCGGCCAGAAGCAAATTCCTGAAATCGGATACTTCAGAGGCCAATTATATTGGAACCATGATGGAGCAGCTTGCCCTTTCCCACCCGGAAATTTCCTTTAAATATATTCAGAACAAGCAGGTGAAGCTGCATACTTCCGGGAATTATAATGTGAAAGATGTCATCTATAACGTATATGGGCGCGACATGGCAAAGGCGCTCCTGGATGTTTCCTATGAGAACGATTTCATGAAGATTGAGGGATTTGCCGGGAAGCCGGAGGTGTCACGAGGCAATCGAAGCTTTGAAAATTACTATGTAAATGGCCGGTTTGTGAAAAATAACATTATCACAAAGGCCATCGAGGATGCGTATAAGGGCTTTGTGATGCAGCATAAATTTCCTTTTGTTTCCCTGCATATTCAGATGACGGGAAATGACCTGGACGTAAACGTGCATCCCAGGAAGCTGGAGGTGCGTTTTGCAAGAGGCACCGAGGTATATGATGCCATTTATGAGGCGGTGCATAATGCCCTGCTTCACAGGGAGCTGATTCCGGTAGTCCCTGTAGGAAAAGAAGAGCGGGTTCCAAAGGCTGCAGCAGTAAGCCGCGGAGCTGTTCCGGAGCCTTTTGAGAAAAGCCGCAGGCCGGAGCCTGGCTATGGAAATATGGCTGGGAACCTGGTACAGGCTGGAAAACCATTTCTGCAAAATGGGGGAAAAATGTCCGGGGGATACGGCAGCAGTTCCGGGTATCCGTTTGGCAGTATGCTTCGGGAGCAGGCAGTTTATCAGGCCAAGCCGTTTAGCAAAGAAGAGGAAGCTCTTTTTGCGGGAACCCTGAAGGCAGCTGCACAGGCGGATGAGATGGCAGCTGATGTCGGGAAAACAAATGATGGCAGCAGTCAGGCTGACGGTGCTCCAAATGATATGCAGGATAAACCTGGAGCTCAGCTAGGAAATCTGGAAACTGAGCAGTCTGCACAGACAGCACAAAGTGAAGCGTATACCGGGAAAAATTTAGAAAGTCAGGGCATGACACCTGTTGGACAGAATATGGACAAGAGCGGGATGTCTGGTCTGGAAGCTGGGAATTCTGCAGACTTCCAACCGGAGGACGTACAGGCACAGAATCCGGGGCAAATTGCAGAACAGGGAACAGGTTTCCAGGCAGCAGACACGGTATTGCTTCTGCGAGATTCAGAGTCATCTGCGGAGGCGTCCTCCAAGGTGTCAGATACAGAATCCGGTGCGGAGCCTGTTTCCCAGGAGTCACCGCAGCAGCTGGAACTTTTTCATGAGAAGCTTCTTGCCCCGGAGTCCAGAAGCCGCCACAAGCTGATTGGACAGCTGTTTGACACTTACTGGCTGGTGGAATTTGAAAATCAGTTTTACATCATTGACCAGCATGCGGCCCACGAGAAAGTAAATTATGAGCGTTTTGTAAAACGCTTCAAAGAACAAACTATAGAATCCCAGTACTTAAGTCCGCCTCTTGTAGTAACCTTGAATATGGAGGAACAGGCGCGGCTGAAGGCAAACGAAGAGTACTTCAGGCAATACGGTTTTGAGATTGAACCATTTGGAGGACGGGAATACTGTATCAGTGCAGTTCCATCCAATCTCTACGGCTTTCACGAAGAAGAACTGTTTCTGGAAATGCTGGATAATCTGGGTGGGGAAGGCTCGAAGGATGCGTTTAACCTTTTTACCACAAGACTTGCGACTATGGCATGCAAAGCAGCCGTTAAGGGAAATCACCAGATGTCCGCCCTTGAGGCAGACAAGCTGATCGACGAGCTTCTGACTCTGGACAATCCTTACAATTGTCCTCACGGTCGCCCCACGATCATTGCCATGACCAAAACGGAAATTGAGAAAAAATTTAAGCGAATTGTGTAACACAGGAGAAATCATGAAAAAACCTCTTATTGTCCTCACCGGCCCAACAGCAGTGGGAAAAACAAAATTGTCTATTTCCCTTGCCAAAGCAGTTGGCGGTGAGATCATTTCTGCAGATTCCATGCAGGTTTATAAATATATGGATATCGGTTCAGCCAAGATTATGCCAGAAGAAATGCAGGGAGTCCCTCACTATCTTGTGGATGCGCTGATGCCAGATGAGGAATTTCATATTGTGCGTTTCCAGCAAATGGCAAAGGAAGCCATGGAAAAGATTTACGCCAACGGGCATATTCCAATCCTGGTGGGCGGTACGGGATTTTATATTCAGGCAGTGACCAGGGATATCGATTTTACCCAGGCAGAACAGGATGACGGATACCGGGCCAGCCTGGAAGCCCTTGCCCAGGAAAAGGGAGTGGCTTATCTTCACCAGATGCTGGCCAAGGTGGATCCTAAAAGTGCGGAGGAAATTCATGAGAATAATGTGAAGCGTGTGATCCGCGCCCTGGAGTTTTACCACCAAAACGGCAGCCCGATTTCCGCTCACAATGAAGAACAGCAGGAAAGGGTCAGCCCGTATAATCTTGCCTATTTCGTGCTGAACGCGCCCAGGGAACTGCTTTATCAGCGGATTGATAAACGGGTGGATGAGATGCTGGCTGGAGGTCTTGTAAAGGAAGTGGAGGCTTTGAAGAGCATGGGCTATCACAGAGGGATGGTTTCCATGCAGGGGCTTGGATATAAAGAGATTCTGGCTTATCTGGACAGAGAAATGCCCCTGGAAGAAGCCGTGCGCATCCTGAAGCGCGACACCAGACACTTCGCCAAGCGCCAGCTCACCTGGTTCCGCAGAGAACTGGAAACCCTATGGATCAACAAAGACGAGTTCGGGTATGACGACGGGAAAATGCTGGAGTATATGCTGAGCATTTGCCGTGAAAAGGGGATACTTGGTTAATCTGGCTATTGAAAATACTATCAGTTTACCAGAAACCAGTGAGTTTGCAAGGTATATTCGTGAGCAGGTCATTTCAGGAGCGGTTTTAACGGAGACCTGCGATGAATATACCTTGTGAACTCACGTCCGGAGAACGATACACTTATAAATAACACAAAAAATGGAGGAATGCCGTCAAACAGACGGTGAGAATTATTATGAAAGAATTATACGAACAACTTGGAATTTCATCCCAGGTATATGATTTTTGCCATGGGATAGAGGAATCTTTAAAAGAAAGATTCGAACAGTTCGACAAAACTGCAGAATACAACCAGATGAAAGTCCTTCTGGCAATGCAGAAAAACCGTGTCAGCGAGGAATGCTTCGGCTCCTCATCAGGTTATGGCTATAACGACTACGGCCGCGACACCCTGGAAAAAGTATACGCAGACACCTTCCACACCGAAGCCTGTCTGGTACGTCCCCAGATCGCATGCGGAACCCACGCCCTTGCCATCGCCCTTTTCGGAAATCTCCGCCCAGGGGATGAAATGCTGGCACCAGCCGGAAAACCATACGACACTTTGGAAGAAGTCATTGGAATCCGCCCATCCAAAGGCTCCCTGGCAGAATACGGCGTCACCTACCGCCAGGTAGACCTTCTCGAAGACGGCACCTTTGACTACGAAAACATCCGCAAAGCAATCAACGAAAAAACAAAACTGGTAGAAATCCAGCGCTCCAAAGGCTATATGACCCGCCCATCCTTTTCCGTAAAACAGATCGGCGAGCTCATCTCCTTTGTAAAAAGCATCAAACCAGATGTAATCTGCATGGTAGACAACTGCTACGGCGAATTCGTAGACACCATCGAGCCAAGCGACGTTGGCGCAGATATGGTAGTCGGTTCCCTGATCAAAAACCCAGGCGGCGGACTTGCCCCGATCGGCGGCTACATTGCAGGAACAAAAGAATGCGTGGAAAATGCTTCCTACCGCATGACCTGCCCGGGACTTGGCGCAGAGGTAGGCGCTTCCCTTGGAGTAAATCGCTCCTTCTATCAGGGCTTTTTCCTGGCACCTATGGTAACAAAGGGCGCATTAAAAGGCGCTGTTTTCGCAGCCAATATTTATGAAAAATTAGGCTTCGACGTTGTTCCCAACTCCACGGAACCAAGACAGGATATTATCCAGGCCGTCACCTTAAACAGCCCGGAAAGACTGATCGCTTTCTGCAAAGGAATTCAGGCCGCAGCACCGGTTGACAGCTATGTAGATCCGGAACCCTGGGATATGCCAGGCTATGACAGCCAGGTGATTATGGCTGCAGGTGCCTTTGTCCAGGGCTCTTCCATCGAACTTTCCGCAGACGGACCGGTGAAAGAACCATACGCCGTATATTTCCAGGGCGGACTTACCTGGGAGCACGCAAAGCTTGGCGTTATGATGTCTCTGCAGAAATTAGTAGAACAGGATCTGGTGAAGCTGCCGCAGTAAAGCTGGAGCCTTTTTCAGACACACTCGCAGACATTTGCAGGAGTTTATATGGATAAAAAACGTGTTGTAATCATAGGCGGCGGTGCCTCCGGCCTGATGGCTTCTATTGCAGCGGCGGAAAACGGCGCAGCCGTAACCATTCTGGAACAAAATGAAAAGCCAGGCAAAAAAATCTGCGCCACCGGAAACGGAAAATGCAATTTCACCAATCTCCAGAAGCAGACTGACGCTTACCGAAGCGACAATCCGGGCTTCTGGGAGGAAGTTCTGAACCAGTTTTCCGTAGAAAATACAGTAGATTTTTTCACAGAGCTTGGGCTTTACCCGGTAAATAAAAATAACGGATATCTTTATCCCCACAGCGGACAGGCTTCCAGCGTGGCGGAGGTGCTGTGCATGAAGGCCCGCAGCCTTGGGGTGAAGATCAAAACCAATGAGCAGGTAAAAAGCATTTCCAAAGAAAAGAACATCTGGAAAATCCATACCCAGGGCTGGACTTACGAAGGGTATGCTGTGATTCTGGCAAACGGTTCCAGGGCATCTTCCATTTCCGGTTCAGACGGAAGCGGCTATGAAATCGCTGCCGCTTTGGGACATTCTGTAATTACGCCTCTTCCGGCATTGACTGCACTGAAATGCAAAAACACAGGCTTTTCCGGCTGGGCCGGAGTGCGCACCGAAGGGAAGATTTCCCTGTACGCAGACGGGAAAAAAATCGCAGAAGAAACAGGAGAACTGCAGCTCACAGACTACGGCGTGTCTGGAATTCCTGTATTTCAGATCAGCCGCTATGCCATCCGTGCTTTCTGGAAGGGCCAAAAAACAGAGCTGCGACTGAATTTCCTGCCCGAATTTTCCAGGGAACAACTTGCTGCGTTTCTGGAAAAACGAAAACAGGACAGCCCCTATAAAGGCAAAAAAGAATTTTTTACCGGACTTTTCCCGGATAAGCTTGCCAAAGTGCTTCTGGCGTCCAAAAATCTGGAGGAAGCCATTTACAGCTACCCTCTTAAAGTAACAGGCTATCAGCCCTTTGAACAGGCACAGGTGTGCTCCGGCGGCGTAGATACCAGGGAAGTGGATGCAAAAACACTGGAATCCAGATTGGTCCCCGGCCTGTACTTTGCAGGCGAGCTGCTTGACGTCGACGGAAAATGCGGCGGCTACAACCTGCAGTGGGCGTGGTCCAGCGGGTACGCTGCAGGAATGAATGCCGGCAGATCATAAGAAAAAGCAAGGAGAAACAACATGATCCGAATTACCCAGTTAAAACTTTCAATCAATCATACGCCGGAAGAGCTTGCCCATAAGATCCGCAAGGCCCTTCGTCTGAAAAACGAAGGTTTCTCTTACGAAATCGTGAAGCAGTCCCTGGACTGCCGCCACAAGGATGACAAAAAATTCGTATACACTGTGGACGTTTCTTTGCAGGAAAAAAATCAGGAAGGCAAGATTGTCCGAAAAGTTCACGATAATAATATTACGTTAACCGACAAAAAAGAATACATTTTCCCGACACCTGGCAATGAAGAACTGAAACATCCACCTGTGATCGTGGGAAGCGGTCCAGCAGGAATTTTCTGCGCCTGGTATCTGGCAAAGGCGGGTTACCGTCCGGTTGTGTTAGAGCGCGGCGAGGAAGCCCATATCCGCCAGAAAACGGTGGAAGCCTTTTGGAAAAACGGGGTGCTGGATCCAGATTCCAACGTACAATTTGGAGAAGGGGGAGCTGGAACTTTTTCCGATGGAAAGCTGAATACTCTTGTGAAAGATCCTTCCGAAAGAAACCATGAGGTGCTGAAACGGTTTGTACAGGCTGGCGCGCCTGAGGAGATCATTTACCAGCAGAAACCTCATCTTGGCACAGATGTGCTGGTAGGCGTTGTGGAGACTTTGCGCCATGAGATCGAGGAGATGGGAGGAACCTTCCACTTCCGTTCCAAAGTAACAGACCTGGTTTTGGAAAAGGGACAGTTAAAAGAAATTGAAATAAACGGGGAACAAAGGATTCCAGCTCAGGTGTGTGTGCTGGCAGTGGGACACAGCGCCCGGGATTCCTTTGCCATGTTTGAGAAAAAAGGAATCTACATGGAGCCAAAATCCTTTGCAGTAGGCGTTCGAATGGAACATCCCCAGTCCATGATCAACATGGCGCTCTACGGGGAAGAAGAAAACGAGAAGCTTGGAGCAGCTGCCTACAAGGTAACGCACACCTGCGAAAACGGCAGAGGCGTCTATTCTTTCTGCATGTGCCCGGGCGGATACGTGGTCAACGCTTCTTCTGAGCCGGGAGGACTGGCAGTCAACGGCATGAGCTACCAGGCAAGAGACAGCCGCAATGCCAATAGTGCCCTGATTGTGTCCGTGACCCCGGAGGATTTCCCGGAAGAAGGACCTCTCGGGGGCGTAGAATTCCAGCGCAGTCTGGAGCGTGCCGCATGGAAGGCTGGAAATGGAAAAGTTCCGGTACAGCTGTTTGAGGATTATCAGAATCACAGGCCAAGCACCGCACTTGGAGAAGTAGAGCCCTGTATTAAAGGAGAATATACCCCGGGGGATGTGCGGAGTATTTTCCCAAAAGAGATCGGAGATTCCATTGAAGAAGGCGTTCTGGCCTTTGGAAAAAAGATCAAAGGTTTTGACAGACCGGATGCCGTCCTTTCCGGTGTGGAAAGCCGTACTTCTTCACCAGTAAGAATTGTTCGTGAGAAAGACTCCCTGGAGGCAAATTATAAAGGAATCTATCCCTGCGGAGAAGGTGCCGGATATGCAGGGGGAATCACTTCTGCAGCCATGGATGGCATCAAAGTGGCAGAGGCTATTTCGAAAAAGTTTAAAAAAATTTAGGAGAGAGTGTACATCTCTCCTTTTTTATGCTAAAATGAGTCTGCGTTGTAATTCATCCTTACTGCTTACAGGCAAAATGTGAACAGTAACGATTTATCTCCTGGAGAACTGCAGGTACAAAGATATGAATGAAATAACGCAGACCATCAGAGATCTGCCGGAGTCTTCACGGCCTTATGAGAAATGTCTCAAGTGGGGACCGTCGGTGTTAAGCGACAGCGAGCTTCTGGCAGTGATCTTAAGAAACGGGGTGCAGGGAGCCAATTCTCTTGCACTTGCCAATCAAATCTTAAGTCTTACGAAAGATACCTCATATCCGGGGCTTTTGGGACTGCTTCACATGTCCCTGCCGGATCTGATGAAGGTGAACGGAATCGGGAAGGTCAAAGCCGTCCAGCTGAAATGTATCGGGGAGCTTTCCAAGCGGATGGCGTCTGCTGCTGCCAGACCAAGACTTTCTTTCAATGATCCCGTCACAATAGCAAGATACTATATGGAACATCTCCGTCACGAGGAGCAGGAGATGCTGATCGTCATGCTGCTGGATGGAAGGAATCATCTTCTTGGGGAGCAGACGATTTCAAAGGGGACGGTAGGAGCCACACTGATCACGCCCAGAGAGGTGTTTGTGGAGGCACTGAAGTTCCACGCCGTGAGCCTGATCCTGGTTCACAATCACCCAAGCGGCGATCCTTCGCCCAGTGAGTGTGATGTGGAAATCACGGAACGGATCTACCGGTCAGGGGAGCTGATAGGGGTGAAGCTTCTGGATCACATTGTGATCGGTGACCAGAAATACGTAAGCTTTCGGGAACAGGGAATGCTTCCTGTGTAATTCGGAAGTGCACCTTTGGGGAAGGGTAAAATGATGAAGGGACAGGTATATGCTGTTTGAAAAAACATATGGAATAGATCTTGGAAGCAGTTCCGTCAAGGTCTATTCCATGATTCGAAATAAAAGCTACATTGAGAAGAACATGATTGCGGCGAAAGGCCGCAAAATCATAGCCGTGGGCAACGAAGCGTATGAAATGTTTGAAAAAGCACCATCTAACATTTCCGTAAGTTCGCCGATGGCTTTTGGTATGATAGCCAATCTGGAACTGCAGGAAATTGTACTTTACAGTATGATGAGAAAAATTGATAAAATTTTAGGAATAGGCTCTGTTATGTATTTTGCAGTCCCTCTTGACATGACTGCCATTGAGAAACGGGCTTATTACCAGGTGGCAAATGGCCACTGGCTTCGCAAGAACCGTGTCTATATGGTGGAGGCACCCATTGCAGATGCCATTGCCATGGGCGTGGATCTGGAGAACAATGAGGGAAGCATGGTGGTGAATATCGGTGCCCAGAGCACGAATTTTTCCATTATCACAGGGGGCAGGATCATTATCAGCAAGAAGATCCCCATCGGGGGACGGCAGATGAATGAAGCTGTATGCAGCGAGGTGCGCAAGCGCTATAACCTTCAGATCGGAACCCGTACAGGGAAGCGGCTGAAGCTTGTAATGGGGCGTCTTGCAGACCAGCACAAGCAGGCCCGCAAGGTAGTTGGAATCGACAGTGTATCCGGACTTCCAAGAGAAGAAGTGATTTCTGCCTATGTGGTGAATGCAGGCATTATGAACTGCGTTAATGAGATCGGAGCCCAGATGAAGGTTTTTCTGGAGCGTATTCCGCCTCAGATTGCCTACCACATAGCCAAGGAGGGAATTTTCCTCACGGGCGGAAGTACCAGGATTCCGCACATAGATACATATCTGGCAAGCTATACCGGATATTCTTTTAACCTGTCCGACCTTTATGAGACCTCTTCGGTCACAGGACTTGAGAAGATCATTCACGACAGGGAGCTGCGCAAGTGGGCACAACCCATTACACAGCGTAAATTATAAGTTTTAGGGGTGCCATTTCATGAAAAACCTGAAGAAAAAATTTCGTTTCCGAATTAATTTAAAAAGCAAGCATCTGCTGGCAATCATGACGCTTTTCTGCCTGTGCTGCATTGTGTCCACCTTTGCATCGGGCATTTCCACTGCTCCTCTTCAGGAGGCGGCAGGAATCGTCATTGTGCCATTTGAGAAAAGCATTGAGAAGATCGGCTCCATGATCCGTTCTGCAGGGGACAGCTTCCAGGACAAGCAGGACCTGATTTTTGAAAATGAAGAGCTCAAAGCACAGATTGACAGCCTTACCACGCAGAACAACAAGCTGATCCAGGATCAGGGAGAATACCAGCGCCTGAAAGAGCTTTATGACCTGGACCAGACCTACGAGGAGTATCCAAAGGTTGCAGCCACCATTATTTCCAAGGATCCGGGCAACTGGTACGATACCTTTATGATCAACAAGGGCTCCAAGGACGGAATCCGCGTGGACAATAATGTAATCGCAGGCAAGGGACTTGTAGGAATCGTTACGGAAGTCGGTTCTTCCTGGGCAACAGTGCGCTCCATCATAGATGACAGCAGCAGCGTCAGCGCAATGACCGTAAGCACCTCAGACAACTGTATTGTAAACGGTGACCTGGAGCTGATCGATGAGGGCAAGCTTCGTTTTGAGCAGCTTTATGATCAGGAAAACAAGGTGACAGTCGGGGAACGTATTGTGACCTCCAATATCAGTGAGAAGTTCGTGGAAGGGCTTTTCATCGGCTATGTAAGCGAGGTGGAGGTAGACAGCAATAACCTGACCAAGACCGGTACCATTGTAACGCCTGTGGATTTCCTCCATCTGAAGGATGTATTTGTAATTACAGTCAACAAGCAGGATATGACAGATGACAGCGCGGCAGATACAGCGAAGAGTGTACAGGAGGGTGCGGATGAAGAGTAAGGTCGTCTTTTTTCTCACTGTGGTAGTATGCTTTCTGCTGCAGAGCACGGTTATGGATCTGATCTCCATTGGCTCTGTGACGCCCAACCTGATGCTGGTCCTGTGTGTGTCTATGGGATTGATGCGGGGGCGTAAGAGCGGGCTGTGGACAGGCTTTTTGTCCGGGCTTCTGGTGGATCTGTTTTTCGGATCCATATTTGGATTTTATGCTTTGATCTATATGTACATCGGCTATCTGAGCGGATATGCCCACAGAATTTATTATGATGATGACGTGAAGGTTCCCATGTTTCTTACTGCAGGTGCGGATCTTCTGTATAATCTGGCAGTCTACGGACTGCAGTTCCTTCTCCGGGGACGTCTTGGACTTCGTACATACCTGTACAGGATCATTATTCCGGAGATGTTTTACACGGTATTTATTACCTTGATTGTATATCGGCTTTTCCGTTACATCAACTATCGCTACATGAATATTGCAAGGAAAGAAAGTGAGTCAATTTGGGTACTAAAATAAAACGTATTTTTCGAAAAATCAGTTTAAAAAGAACAACCGTCCTGGTCCTGGCATTTGTTCTGATGTCTGTTGTGCTGGTCCGCAGGCTTTTTGACCTGCAGATCATCCAGGGACAGGACTATATCAGTAAATTTGAAGCAAGAACCACCAAGGAACGTGTGATCAAAAGCACCAGGGGGAACATTTTGGACCGGAACGGAGATATTCTGGCATCCAATGTGCTGTCCTATTCCCTGACCTTTGAGGATAACGGAACCTACACTTCTACCAGAGAGAAGAACCTTACCCTGAACGGCGTGGCTTATCAGGTGCTTCAGATCCTGCACAGCAATGGGGATGATATCACCCATTCTTTTCATATTGTGGTAGACGACAGCGGGGAATATGCCTTTGATGTATCAGAGGGATTTACCCTGAACCGTTTCCGTGCGGATATTTACGGCCAGGCGCTGATCGATGACCTGGAGGATGCGCAGAAAACGGCAACTGCGGATGAAATGATGGCATTCCTTACCGGTTCCGAGAAGTTTTCCATTGTTCTGGAGGGCGACAGGGCGTACACGGAAGAAGAGCTTTCCTCCCATGGTCTGCCTCAGACTTTGACGAAACAGGAAATGCTGGATATTGCCACTATCCGATATGAACTGAATACCAACAGCTTCAAGAAATACATGCAGGTGACCATTGCGACCAATGTAAGCGAGAAGTCTGTGGCTGCCATTATGGAGAATAAGACCGGACTTCAGGGAATCGATGTGGTGGAGGATTCTATCCGCCAGTACATAGACGACGAAAGCATGGCGCCTATTCTTGGCTACACGGGAAGGGCTTCCTCTGAGGAACTGACAGAGCTTCGCAAGCAGAACCCGGATTACTCCAATGATGCCATTGTAGGTAAAGCTGGAATCGAGCAGTATATGGAGCTTACCCTTCAGGGAACAGACGGTAAGGAAACCGTTTACGTGGATAACCTTGGAAAGGTTCTGAAAATTGATGAGGATACCAAGGTAGAGCCTGTGGCAGGTAATGACGTTCAGCTTACCATTGATACAGACTGGCAGTCCGCAATCTACCAGATTCTGAAGCAGCGTGTGGCAGGTGTGCTCCTTACCAAGATCGATGCGGTAAAAACCTTTGACTATTCTGCTGTGACAGATGCCAGCCAGATCCGTATTCCGATTTATGATGTATACAACGCACTGATTTCCAACAGTGTGATCGATATTAACAAATTTGACCGTACAGATGCTTCTGATACAGAAAAAAATTTATATGCCAAATTTCAGCAAAAGCAGCAGAGCGTTTTTGATACAATAAGCTCGAAGCTGAATGGCTCCAACCCGCCGGCCTATAAGGACGAGGATACAGAGACCCAGGAATACCTTTCCTATATCTGCAATGACCTTCTTCGGGATACCCTTGGAATCATTTCCCGTGATGCCATCGATACTTCCGATGCTACTTACAAGGCATGGACTACAGATGAGAGCATCAGCCTGAAGGATTATCTGACCTATGCCACAAGTCAGGGCTGGATCAACATCAGTAGCTTTTCTCCGGAAGGAGAATATCTGGATTCTGATGAGATCTATCAGGCACTGACTGCATATATCATTGATTATCTGAGTACAGATACGGGATTTTCCAAGCTGCTGTATAAGTATATGCTTCTGAATGATACCATTTCCGGTCAGGAGATCTGTCTGGCCCTGTATGAGCAGGGTGTTCTGGATAAGGAGGACGGATCTTATGAGAATTTGGCGTCCGGAGCTACAAGTGCCTATGATTTTATGATCAATAAGATCTATAATCTGGAAATCGAACCTGCACAGCTTGCCCTTATGCCTTGTTCTGCTTCCGCAGTGGTTGTGGATGTGAAGAACGGAGATGTGGTAGCCCTGGTATCTTATCCAGGATATGACAATAACCGACTGACCAACGATATGGATACAGAGTACTATGCCAAACTGGCACTGGATCAGTCCAGCCCATTCTTTAATAAGGCCACCCAGCAGACAACTGCGCCAGGTTCTACCCTGAAGCTTCTTTCCACCATTGCAGGTATGGAAGAGGGCGTGATTGACGAGGGCACTTATATTGAATGTACCGGTACCTTCGATTATGTAGATCCGCCGATCAACTGCTGGAACAAGGAAGGTCACGGCGGTCTTGATATCCGTACCGCTATTGAGCAGTCCTGTAACTATTTCTTTAATATGATCGGTTTCCAGCTTGGAAAGGTTGGGGACAATGAGTTTTCTGAGGTGCAGAGCCTTAGCAAGCTTCAGGAGTATGCTTCTTTGATCGGGCTTGATCAGAAGACCGGAATCGAGCTTTCCGAGGCTTCTCCGAAGGTTTCCGATGCGAAAGCAGTTCCGTCCTACATGGGACAGGGAAACAACCTGTTTACCACAACACAGCTGGCCAGATATGCAACAACTGTGGCAACTTCCGGTAACGTATTTAAACTTACCCTCCTCGACAAAGTAACGGATCCAAAGGGAGAAGTGCTTGAGGAATATGAGCCGGAACTGCAGGATGTAGTGAATATTTCTTCAAATATCTGGGATGTGCTCCATGATGGTATGCGCCGTGTAATCCAGACCCACAGCCAGTTCGACGGACTGGGCATTGAGGTGGCTGGTAAGACCGGTACTGCCGAGCTGGATCTGCGTCACCCGAACCATGGTCTGTTCGTTGGCTACGCGCCTGCATCCGATCCGGAATATGCGGTGGCAATCCGTATTGCCAATGGCTACAGTTCCGGTAATGCGTGTCTGATAGCTAATGATACTTTTAAATATATGTACAATCTTGCAGATAAAGATTCTATTCTCACAGGAGTCGCTTCTACAGACACCAGTGATACATCGAATGACTAAACTTAAGCTATGCCTGCGGCAGTATTTCCGCAGGCATAACCATAAGAGGAATACCAGGATTTTGGAACATTTTGTTTAGGAGGAATCAGAAAAAATGGGTGAAGTCATTGTCATTACATCCGGAAAAGGCGGTGTGGGAAAAACAACTACCGTTGCCAACATTGGAACCGGACTGGCTATGATGGGCAAAAAAACAGTGGTTGTGGACACGGATATCGGTCTTCGAAACCTTGACGTTGTGCTGGGACTTGAGAACCGGATCGTTTACAACCTGGTGGATGTGGTTCATGGAAGCTGTCGGTTGAAACAGGCACTGATCAGGGACAAGCGTCATCCGGAGCTGTATCTGCTGCCATCTGCCCAGACCAAGGATAAAACGGCGGTATCCCCGGAGCAGATGATCAAGCTGACAGATGATCTGCGGGAAGAATTTGACTATATTCTTCTGGATTGTCCAGCCGGGATCGAGCAGGGGTTCAAAAACGCCATTGCAGGTGCTGACAAGGCCCTTGTAGTTACCACTCCAGAGGTTTCTGCCATTCGTGACGCGGACCGGATCATCGGCCTGCTGGAGGCCAATGACTTGCGGGACATTCATCTTATTATCAACAGGCTTCGCCCGGATATGATTGCCAGAGGGGATATGATGTCTGTGGATGATGTGACGGAAATTCTGGCTGTGGATCTGATCGGAACCCTTTTGGATGATGAGCAGATCGTGGTGGCGACCAATCAGGGAGAGCCCTTATCCGGCCGAAACTCTCAGGCGGAGGAGGAGTACCGCAATATCTGCAGGCGGCTTATGGGGGAGGAAGTTCCTTTTGCCCAGATCCGTCAGAAGAAGGGCATGCTTTCCAGACTATTTAAAAGACACTGAGAGAGTGCAGGAAGGACAGACTGGATCCTGATAGTTGTCAATAAAAGTTTTATGTAAATCATCAAGCCGCGAGGAGGAATTCTTATGAAGACCTTTTTACATGAGAAAAGGCGTTCAGCAGGATATGCCCGGGACAGAATGAAGCTTCTTCTGATTTCCGAGCGTATTGAATGTTCCCCACAGATGATGAAAATGTTAAAAAGTGACCTGGTACATACTGTGAAAAAGTATGTTTCCATAGAAGAAAGTAAAGTGAAAATACAGATTTCACAGGAGCCGCCAGTTCTTATGGCGTACATTCCTGTGCAAAGGAAAAAGGACAAATAGATATATGATTAGACAGTATAAGCTGCGTTTTTACAATTTTAAGCTGGTAGCCCTGCTGCTTGCCATCAGTTTGTTTGGAGTACAGCTGGTTGCAAGCGCGTCCCCGGATCTTCGCAACAAACAGCTGTTGGGAGTTGTGACGGGAGTTGTGATCCTGATTATTTTATCGCTAATGGATTATTCCTGGATCCTGAATTTCCAGTGGATCATGTATGGCTTTAATCTGCTTATGCTTATTGGCGTACGATTGTTCGGAAGCGAGGCAGGAGGTGCTTCAAGATGGCTGGATATCGGAGGCTTCCGTTTCCAGCCTACCGAGCTTTCCAAGATTATCATTATCCTGTTTTTTGCCAAGTTTTTTATGGACCATGAGGATGATATCAATACGTTTAAGATCCTTGCAGAGTCGGCAATCCTTCTTGCGGTTCCCCTTGCACTGATCTATGCACAGCCGGATATGAAAAATACCATTACTGTAACGGTGATCTTCTGTATTTTGCTGTATGTGGCGGGCTTAAGCTACAAGGTTATCGGCGGGGCAATCCTGATCGCGGTGCCGCTGGCAGTTATTTTCCTTTCCATAGTGGTGCAGCCGGATCAGACTCTAATCAAGAGCTATCAGAGAGACCGTATCATGTCTTTCTTATACCCGGAGAACGCGGAATATCAGGAAGATATTGAACAGCAGAACAACTCCAAGACTGCGATCGCATCCGGAGAGCTGGTGGGAAAAAGACTGACCAGTGACGGCTATGTTTCTTCTGTAAATGAAGGAAACTTCGTTGCGGAGAACCAGACGGACTTTATTTTTGCGGTTGCGGGAGAGGAGTATGGATTTATCGGGTGCACGGCCATTGTGATTCTGCTTCTGCTGATTTCGATAGAGTGCATACGAATGAGTCTTCGAGCCAAGGATCTTGCGGGGAAAATACTTTGCTGCGGGGTAGGCAGCGTGGTAGCCATACAGAGCTTTCTGAATATCTGCGTTGCCACCGGACTTGCACCGAATACAGGTACGCCGCTGCCCTTTGTAAGCTACGGCCTGACATCTCTGATCAGTCTGTTTATCGGTATGGGACTGGTGATGAATGTAGGTCTGCAGAGCAGCGCATACAATAAAGAACTGAAGAAAAAAGAAATTGATAAGAAAGAGGAATACTTATGACAGCGGCGAAAAAAAACAACTCCAGGCGTAAGTCCGCCAAATTTCGCAGATCCAGGAAAAAAAGGATCCAGAAAACCATTTTGCTGGTGCTCCTTTTGATTTTCCTTGGCGGAGCGGGAATCGGGTCTATTTATCTTTTAAGAAACGGAACGCTGTTTGGCAAGCTGGATGAGCCTTATATGGCCTCCCGGGAGTTCTCCGGCGGAATTACAGGGACAGACAGCCTGCGGGCGGATGGCTTTGCCAAGAAGCTTTGTGTGGTGGTTTCGGATGTTCCTATGGATGGGGTTTCCCTTGGAGAGAACCAGAAAGGGCTTCTTCTGGATTTGGATGACAGGCAGGTGCTTTATTCCAAACAGGCACTTGAGAAGGTATATCCAGCCAGTATCACCAAGATCATGACTGCCATGCTGGCGCTGAAATATGGAAATATGGATGATGTAGTGACCATTACCCAGGAGAATCTGGATCTGGAATCCGGTTCTCAGGTCTGCGGCTTCTGGGCCGGGGATCAGGTGACCATGGATCAGCTTCTGCATTGTCTTCTGGTGTATTCCGGAAATGATGCAGCTTCCGCCATTGCAACCCATGTAGGAGGCTCTACAGAGGGCTTTGTGGAGATGATGAACAGCTTTGCGAAAGAGCTTGGCTGCACGGGAACCCATTTTACCAACCCACACGGACTGCAGGACGAAAATCATTATACCACGCCATATGATATTTACCTGATGCTGAAGGAAGCACTGAATTATCCGGAATTTACCCAGATTACCCAGATGGGCTCTTATACGGTAGAATACACCCATGCAGACGGAAGCAGCGCAAGCACGACTCTGACAGCCACAGACCATTATCTGACCGGAGAGGCGACTCCGCCTAAGAATGTGACTATTCTTGGAGGAAAGACCGGTACCACAGACAATGCCGGCAACTGTCTTGCCCTGTTAAGCCAGAACGCATACGGAAAGCCGTATATCTCTATTGTTATGGGAGCTTCTACCAAGGATGAGCTTTACCAGCAGATGTCCTCTTTGCTGCAGAACATCAATTGACGCAGTTTGCTGAATTGTGCAGTTTTTACACAATTGAGAAAAATAGACAGAAATTTCAAAAAAACTCTTGTCTTTTTAGAAAAATTATACTATAATATGAATTATATTAAACAAGGTTTTTGGTAAAATTTAATATCATATTGTCTAAGGAGGAAAACATCATGGTTGAACTGATCGTAGGAAAGAAAGGCAAAGGCAAAACAAAAGTGCTCTTAGACAGAGTAAACAATGCAGTGAAAGAAGCTAATGGAAGCATTGTTTATCTTGACAAGAGTACCAAGCACATGTATGAGCTTAACAACAAGGTACGTCTTATCGACGTTTCCTCTTATCCGCTGAAGAATGCAGACGAGTTTGTAGGTTTTATCTGCGGTATTATTTCTCAGGATCACGATCTTGAGCAGATTTATCTGGACAGCTTCCTGAAGGTTTCCAAGCTGGAAGATGCAGACGTTACAGATACTCTTGAGCAGCTGAACAAGATCAGCGAGAAATATGGTATTTCCGTAGTTGTAAGTATTTCTCTTGATAAAGAAGAGTTACCAGAAGCATTACAGGATAAGATTGCAGTAGCATTATAATCACAGATGATATGATATTGCAGCTATAAAATTCAGTAAAACCAAACCAGAGGTACATAAGGACACGACTCGTTATGGGACGTGTCCTTTTTCTGGCTGTTGGCCTTATATGTATTTCAATGGTTCAGTCCTCACGCAGCTTCACTGCGGTGGCGGCCTGACGGCGTCTGGAGTCGTCCAGGGCAGCGTAATGCTTCTTGGTGGTGTTGACGTCCTTGTGACCCAAAACATCGGCTACAAGGTAAATATCCCCTGTTTCCTGGTACAGGGCGGTACCGTAGGTACTGCGGAGCTTGTGAGGGGTGATTTTCTTGGTGGTGGTAACCTGGCGGGCGTATTTCTTGACCAGGTTTTCGACGGCCTGGACGCCAATCCGTTTGCGCTGGGTAGAGTAGAAGAGAGCGTGCTCGTGGCCTTCTACAGGGACGATATTTTTGCGCACTTCCAGGTAGTTTTTCAGGGCTTTTTCTACTTCAGGGCCGAAATATACAACCATTTCATTTCCGCCTTTTCGGGTAACCTTGATTCCGTTATTTTTGAAATCTACATCCTCAATGTCAAGACCGACACATTCCGAAACACGAACACCTGTTCCCAACAGGAGAGTGACGAGAGCGAGGTCGCGGTCCTTGGTTTTCTCGTAGTAGACCTTTTTCTGTCCGGTAAGGTCATCGCCGCCGTGTTCGATATAATCAAGAAGCAGGGCAACTTCATCGGCTTCCAGGCGGATGATGCTTTTCTGGTGGATTTTCGGAACGTCTACCAGGACCGTTGGATTGGTATGGATCATTTCCCGTTTGAAATAATAGGCATAAAAGCTTCTTAAGGAAGACATTTTGCGTTTCAGGCCGCGTTCGCCGTTGGTTTCAGTTTTGTCGCCGGCCTGGTAAACCTTCAGATATTCTTCATATTCCTCAAGATCAATGGCTGTGATCTGATCCAGAATATCTACAGTAAAGGCATCCATAGACCAGTCCTTGAAAACTGGATTTTGCTCCAAGAGGAACTGGAAGAAAATCCGGATGTCATAGGCATAGGAAATTCTGGTTTTGGTTGTGGTACGTGGCTCAATGGCACGAAAGAAATCCCTGCAAAATGGAGGCAAGGTTTTCAGAACGTCACGAAGCCGCAAGGTATTTTCAACGTCAGTTTGTTCGTGGTAAGTGACTTTTTTATCCATGAAAAATTCTCCTTTATAAAGTTCGTTGTTTATAGAATGTGATGATAAATGTATAGCTGCGTTTCAACTAAGACAACGGGCAATGATATGTAAGGTAATAAAGTACATGGCAATGAGAAATAAAATTCTAAAAAGCAACGGGTAAACAATAAAATAATTAGCAAAAAATGCAATTAAAAACAAAGCCCCAAAATACAGTCTAGATGGCCATTAAACGGCCAAATAGCCGTTTATCCAGAGAAGTGGCTCCTTCCCAGGCCCATCTATATGAAAAACTCGGGTTTGTCGTATAGATTGAGATGAGGAACATAACGCCGGATCAGCCGCTTCTTCCTGCCTTTCCGGCGTTTTTTATGAATTTCCAGCATATTTTATGTGCATTAATAAATTAGATTTTTATTTCATAATAATTGATGATTTTATCAGCTGCTTCAATTCTAATTCTACCGTATTTGTAATTTGTACAATCAATGATGCAGCCATGCTCACAGAATGGATTCGTCCAGCATCACCGTAAATGGTCCGTCGTTTTCCAGGGAAACCTTCATGTCTGCGCCAAACACGCCGTGCTGAACAACTGGAACAACCTTGGCAGCTTCCTTTAACATATACTCATAAAGCTCATTCGCCTGATCCGGTGCGCCGGCTTCTATAAAGCTTGGCCGGTTTCCCTTTTTGCAGTTTGCATACAAGGTAAACTGTGAAACCATCAAAAGCTCCCCATTTACATCTGCCAGGGAAAGGTTCGTCTTGCCGTTGGCATCTTCAAAGATCCGAAGCCCCAGCATTTTCTTCAGGTATTTGTCTGCGATTTCTCTGGTGTCATTCTGACCAACGCCAACCAGTACAAGGAATCCTTTGCCGATGCTTCCAACGGTTTCCCCGTCTACCTTAACATCGGCATGACTGACGCGCTGTATTAAAAGTCTCATATGATTACTGTCCGTCCTTTTTGATGTTTTTTTTCTGTTTGTACTCTTCTATTAATTGTCTGACTTTTGCATAAATAATCAGTGAATATTTCTTAATAAATGTCCAGATGGTAATAAGAATTTTCTGGATGGTTTTCAGCAATGTAAGGGTAAATTCCAGCATTGCGGTACGCCTTGGAGTCTGGGCGTGCTTAGGCTCTTCCTCCGGGAAAAGAACCGGCTCGTGGGTCTCAGGGTCCAGGCAGTCAATGTTCACGTAAGTCTGCTCCTGATCTGGAACCTTCTTGTAAACCAGGCTAAAATGAACCAGCTTATCCAGCGCTGCATAGAGAACTGCAAACACCGGAACACCGATGATCATGCCAGGAATTCCGAAAATACCGCCTCCGATCAGGATGGCAACGATAACAAGGAAACTGGACAATCCGGTAGACTCTCCCAGAATCTTCGGTCCAAGGATATTGCCGTCAAACTGCTGAAGGGCCAGAATAAAGATCGCAAAATAAACAGCTTGCAGCGGATCCACCAGCAAAATCAGGAAGATACTTGGAATCGCTCCCAGATAAGGTCCGAAAAACGGAATTACGTTGGTTACGCCAATGATCACACTGATCAGAAGGATGTATGGCATGCTAAGAAGGTTCATGCCAATATAGCACAGCACGCCGATGATGGCGGAATCCAGTATTTTTCCAATGAAAAAGCCAATAAAGGTCTTATTGGTAAAGCGCATGGAACGGATGATAAAATTCGCGTGCTGCGGAGAAAATACTGCATATGTGAGCATTTTCGCCTTGGCGATAAAGCCTTCCTTGTCTGCCATCAGATAAAGGGAAACGATGGCTCCGATCAGGAAGTTCTTCAGGAAATTGATCAGGTCAAAAACACCGGCAGAAATATTCTTCAGCATCTCCTGCATCTGAGGAAGAATATTCTGTGTCAGGTAATTCTGGGCATTTAAAGTGTACTGATCCAGGGTATCAAGTGCCTGACTGTTCAGATTCCATTTCTCCAAAACACTCTGAAGCCATTTCTGGCTGGCTTTCATATAGGTTGGAAAGCTGTAGATCAGGTTCATGACGCTTCGGATCAACTCCGGCAGAACCATCATAATCAAGGCATAAATCAGTGCCAAGAAAAGGAACATGCACAAAAGGACACAGGCCCAGCGGATCGCTTTGCGTCCATTCTTTCCTACTGTGACCTCTTTCTTCTGAAGAATGGGATAAATGATTGTCTTCTCCAGAAAATTAAGAAGAGGTGTGAGAAGAAATGCGATCACAACTCCATAAACAATAGGTGTAAGGATTCCAAGAAAGGTCTGGATTCCTGTGATCAGGGTCTTCATATGGAAAACACCGTAATAAAAAAGCATACTGGCTGCAATTACAAGGAAGGCAGTCACTCCCCAGCGAACATGCTGATTGTCCCAGCGTAATTTCATCTTATTCGATCATCCTCCTGCAACATAATTGCTGAAAATATATGGCTTCGTTTACCATAACAGCGGTTCCTTTCATTATATCATATTATCGCCGAACTGTCTTATTAAAAAAGTATAAAATAATAAAGAGGCTCACCTCTCTCCTGCCTTCAGGAAAAAGGTGAGCCTGACGCCGTTTATTTCATTACTGAAAAAGAATTATTTCTTCAGGTCATCGAAAATATGTATGGTATTGATGATCGCCTGCGCAGCACCCTCAATGCCAAGCACTCCGCTGTCAACGCAAAGGCTGTAGCCTGCAGCTGCGCCCCATTTCTTATTGGTGTAGTAATTGTAATAGCTTGCACGGCTCTTATCCGTCTTGGTGATCATATCCTTGGCTTCCTTCGGAGTTTTATTGTATTTTCCTGCAATACGATTGATTCTCCAGTCCAGATCCGCATGGACGAACACACTGAAGCAGTCCTTGTTATCTGCAAGTGCATAGTCCGCACAGCGGCCGACCATAACGCACGGTCCCTCTGCAGCCAGCTTCTTGATGGCCTCAAACTGTGCCAGGAAAACCTTATGGTTCATAGGCATGTCTGTAAATCCCGCAGAAGAATATCCAAAAGAATAGGTATCCATTACAAGAGAATACAAAAAGCTGTTGGTAGGCTTCTCATCGTGATTCTCGAATAATTCCTTGCAGATACCGCTGTCATTTGCTGCATGCTCCAGAAGCTCCTTGTCGTAGCACTTGATTCCGAAATATCTGGCTACTTCCTGGCCAATCTGTCTTCCGGCACTTCCGTATTCACGTCCGATGGTAATAATTGAACTTGTAGTATTGTTCATAGCTGCCACTCCCTTCTGCAATTCCTTTGTCACTGTCAACTTCGTGCGCAGCAACGTTTTTTCTGTAAATGGCGTTTCACAGAAATATTGTAAGACTATTATACACTACATCTGGGTAAAATGACAACTATTTTCTTAATTTTTCTAACAAATTAAGAAAATATTCTGGCAAAGGTGCAGAAAATTCCATATACTCTCCGGTCCGGGGATGTACAAACCCAAGGACCATGGCATGAAGGGTCTGTCCCTGGAGATGGTAGGGATTTTTGCCGGAGCCGTAGATTTCATCGCCCAGAAGGGGATGCCCAAGGCTGGTCATATGTACACGGATCTGGTGGGTGCGGCCTGTCTCAAGACGGCACTCTATATAGGTGGCGTTCCCGAAACGTTCCAGAACCTTATAATGGGTGACGGCATCCTTGCCGTTTTTGTAGTTGATGGCCATTTTCTTGCGGTCAACAGGGTGACGGCCGATTGGCCCCTCTACGGTTCCCTCATCCTCCTTCAGATTGCCGGAAACAATAGCCCGGTATCGGCGCTTGATGGTATGGTCCTTCAGCTGCTGGGCCAGATCCCGGTGTGCGGTGTCATTTTTGCACACAAGAAGTGCCCCGGTGGTGTCTTTGTCAATGCGGTGGACAATGCCGGGACGCATTACTCCGTTGATTCCGGAAAGATTTCCCTGGCAGTGGTACATAATGGCATTTACCAGGGTTCCGCTGGTGTGTCCGTTTGCAGGATGCACCACCATTCCCTTGGGTTTGTTGACCACCAGTACGTCATCATCCTCATACAGAATATCAAGAGGAATGTTTTCCGGAAGGATGTCCGGCTCGCTTAAATCCGGCACAGTGGTCTGCACCAGATCCCCGGCCTGCAGTTTGTAATTTGCTTTTACAATCTTCCCATTGACGGTTACGCCCTGGTCCTTCAGAAGCTTCTGAAGATAAGAGCGGGAAAGATCCTCATATTTATCAGAAAGGCAGCGGTCTATGCGAACCCCTGCCTCCTCATCTGCTGCGGTGAACTCTAACAGTTCCATATTATTTCAAAACTCCTCTCCGGCATGGAAGCGGTCAAAGGAAGCTTCCTGCCTGGTGTTCACGGTTTCAGAAAATCAAAGTCATCCTCTTCCTTATAGCGGAAAAAGATGAGAAATACCAGGGCAATAATGCCGCAGGTAACGTAAATATCAGCTACATTAAAGGTGGGAAAATCAATCAGGGAAAAATAGATGAAATCCACCACATATCCGCGGAAAACACGGTCAATAAAATTCCCCATAGCCCCGGAAAATACAACTGCTGCAGTAAAAAGCAGGGGCCCGTAATAGGCGGTAGCCGGAGCCTTTACAAAAAGGTAGATAATGGATGCAAAAAATACAAGACAGATCAGCACCAGAAACAAAAGCCTGCCCTGAAGAAGCCCGAATGCCATGCCCCGGTTCTCAAGGTACCGCAGCACCAGAACGCGGTCAATCAGGGTAACGCCTGCGTTGTCCTTCAGGCCACGGATTGCAAGAAGCTTTGTAATCTGGTCAAAAAGCACCAGAAACAGGATCAGCAGGAAGCCTTTTAGCCTGGGAGCCTTTAATGGCCTGGTTCGTCTGTCCTGGGACAGTGTCTGCTCTTTCATAGGGCATTACCTGCAGATCGCATGGATTCCCACAAGAAGCTCTTCATCTGTAACTGTTTTGTCAATGAAGCTCTTTCCAAGACCGTCCATGAGAATGAATTTGATCTGTCCCTGTTCCATTTTTTTGTCCTTTTTGGTAGCGGCAAGGATATCCTGTGGGGAAAGTCCCTCCACATATAAAGGCAGATTGTAAATCTCTAGTGCATGGCATACCTGCTGGTATTCCTCCTGGGTAAGCAGTCCCCGCTCTTTGGAAATGGCAGCTGCGGCAACCAGGCCGATTCCCACGCACTGTCCGTGAAGCAGCTGGAAATTCATCAGCTTTTCTACAGCATGTCCGATGGTGTGGCCAAGATTGAGAAGGGCACGCTCGCCCTGTTCCTTAGGGTCACGCTCTACAACGCCAGCCTTGATGGCACAGCATCTGCGGATCATTACAGCTAGCATTCCAGGATCCATTGTGCGTATTACCTCGTAATTGGCGCATACGAAGTCGAAAAACTCTTTGTCGCAAATCAGTCCGGTCTTTAAGATTTCGCCCATTCCGCAGCCAAATTCGCGCTCTGGAAGGGACTGAAGGGTGGCCATGTTCATATAAACCAGACGGGGCTGGTGGAAGGCACCTACCATATTCTTGAACTGTCTGAAATCTACGCCGGTTTTGCCGCCTACACTGCTGTCTACCTGCGCAAGAAGGGTGGTTGGAATCTGGATAAAATCAATTCCCCGAAGATAGGTCGCGGCCCCAAATCCGGAAAGATCCCCTGTTACGCCGCCGCCAAGAGCAACCACAAGGCTCTTGCGGTCAAGTCCGTTCTCAATCAGGCACTGGTACAGGTCTTCCACTATGTCCAGGTTCTTATGTGCTTCACCAGCCGGGAACACGAACTGGCAGACATGATCGGTTATTTTCAGAAGCTCTGCCTTCACCTGCTCTGCATAAAGGGGAGCAACGGTGGAATCAGAGACGATGCACATTTTTTTGCCTGCAAGCCCCTCTTCTTTCAATGCACCGGAAAGAGCTTGAAAGTCGTTTTCAAAATAAATGGGGTAACAGAAATCCCCGTCGCGTTTCACCAGTAATTTTTCTTCTGCCATAGTAATCGTCCTCTCTTCAGATATATTTGCGAAGCCGCACGCCCAGCCTGCCCTTCTTGGTCTGTCTGGAAACGCCGTCGTAGATAAAGCGCCCCTTTCCGCGGACGGAAATAATGTCTCCCTCCTTAGGCTCATAGCCATTGGACGTGATCAGCTTGCCGTTTACAAACACAAGACCGCTTTCAATAAAGGAAACCATACTGCTTCTGGACGTCTGAAAAGCCAGTCCGATCAGGGAATCCAGGCGAACGGAAGCACAGGTGCCGCTGATAGCTTCAAACTGCGGTTCTGGAATTTCCTCTGCCTGCTCTACCCTGGTAACAAGCACAGTGGTGTGCCGCACGCGGACCAGATTGTCTATAAAAAAATCTGACATTTTGTGAAGGCAGAAAACCCAGGCTTCTTTATCCTTAATGAGAATGTCTCCAACCACACTGCGGTCAACGCCCAGGTTCAGAATCGCGCCCAGGTAGTCCCGGTGTCCCAGCTCTTCGGAAAAACGAAGGGCTTTCGGGGTGATCTTAAGGCAGTCGATGGGATACTCCCAGGAAAAGCCTACAGTACCTGGATAAAAGGCCGCCATCTGCCGCTCGGCATGGTCGTAGCCGCCAAAAAGCTTCACACTTACGCCCATCTGCCGGAGCTTCAGGGTGGCAAGCATATTTTGTTCATTTAAGTTAAGAAAATCCGTAAAGGTGACAATATCTCTCTGATAAGAGAGATTTGCCAGCTCCCGGATTCTCTTAAGTAAAAAATCGTCCTTATCCATAAAAATTAATAACCAGCTCTTACGGACGGTGTAGATCCGCCAAGAATATTCTGAAGGTCACCTGTAATGTCAACAGAAGACGGTCCAAGTACGAAAATATAGCTGGAAATCTTCTGAAGAGATCCATTTAAGGAATAGCATGCACCGGATGCGAAGTCAATGATACGCTGTGCCAGCTCTACATCAATGCCCTCCAGGTTCAGAATTACAGTTGCATTGTCAAGGAGTGTGTCTGCAATCTCGCGGGTGTCTTCCATGGAAGCTGGCTTGATCACGCAAACCTCCATAGAGGAAGCCTGGTTGGCGCGGCGGCTGCTTCTCATAGGAGTGATCTTGGAAGATGCGGCAGGACGCTGTTTCTCAGCCGGCTGTTTCACAGGAGCCTTGGCTGCTGTTGGCTTCGGAGCGGCAGCAGTATGTATCGGCTCTTCCTTGAAGGTCTCTTCCTCATCTGCGAAGTCATCCTCTTTCTTGCGGCCGAATTTCTCGAAGAATTTCTTCTTAGGCTTGTCATCCATAGGATCATCATCGAAGAAATCGCCCTCTTCGTCATCATCCATTAAATCTTCATCCAAATAACCATCTTCATCATAGTCATCATCATTCAGCTTAATAGTATCCAGTAATTTATCAAAAACGCTCATTTTCAATCTCCAATCTTAGTCTTCTTACACTGTGGCGTAATTACGCTCACCAAAAATTCCAGTACCTACGCGTACCATAGTCGAGCCTTCCTGGACAGCAACCTGATAATCTCCGGTCATACCCATACTCAGAACACTCATAGTAACATTATTAATGTTTTTGGCACTAATGTCAACACTTAATTTTTTTAATGTACGAAAAACTTCGCGATTTTCCTCTGGATTTTCTACAAAAGGCGCAATTGTCATAAGTCCTTTGACCTGAATGTGAGAAAAACTGCTGGTCTGCTCCAGAAGCGGAAGCACTTCTTCTACTTTAAGACCAAATTTGGTATCCTCTTCTGCTACGTTTACTTCCAGAAGAATCGGCATCACCAGCTCCTTCTTGGCAGCCTCCTGCTCAATGGTCTGTGCAAGACGCAGGGAATCCACGGAATGGATCATGGCAACCTTGTCAATGATGTATTTCACCTTGTTGCGCTGGAGATGGCCGATCATGTGCCACTGGATATCAGAGGGCAGCTGATCGTATTTGTCCATGATCTCCTGGACTTTATTTTCCCCGAAAACACGGGCTCCGGCATCATAAGCTTCCTGAAGCATGGATACGGGTTTGGTCTTGCTTACGGCAACAAGTGTGATCTCACTGGGAGCACGCCCCACAGCAGCACAGGCTTTTTCAATATTTGCATTTACCTGCTGTAAATTTTCAGCTAACATTTTTATAAGCCTCCTTAAAAATGGTATATCAATCAATAGAAATAGAAAAATCTTATTCCTTCACCTGGGAAGAATCCCTGGCAATGCGGTCATATCTGGAAAGGCCGTAGGAAGTGGAACTGGAAATGATGGCATATTCCTCATTCTGATCCAGAATCTCAACCAAACGGAAAACAGGGTAGCCCTGATTAATGCAGTATACGCCTTCCAGGGATATGGTCTCGCTGACAATGAAGCGCTGGTTGGAATTATTCTTTACCAGTGCATCTCCTTCCTTGAATGCGCTTTTATCTACATAATAATCGCAGATTTCCTTTTTACCCGAGGAATCATAGCCGGTGACCAGCTTTCCGTAAATTCCAGCTTTGATGAAGGTTTTGACTGTGTTTCCGTCGGAATCCTTGGAAACCTTGTTAAAGCCGATGACGCCGTTGGCATCTGTGGTGGAATACTCGGAAGAGATCACGTAAAAATCCCGGTAAGTGTTAGCGGAAAGGGGAATCTTAAGCCCGGTTACCGTGTTGGTAACAAGCTCAATATCCAGGAAACGCTCTGATGCGTACCGGATCAGGCCGCGGCTGAAATCAATCTTGCCGTATTTGGCCTCGTCTATTTTGACAATGGAAAAATCACCGCTCTGGGTCATGCCATCCTTGAGAAATTTCACACGGATGGTGGTGCGTCCCTGCAGCTTGGCAGCCTGCTTATCGCTGAGCGGAATGATCAGGCTCCACAGCTCACTGGTGATATTGGTATAAATATTATCTCCCGTCTGTATCTGGGCATCCGTTTTCAGATCTGTTTCATGGTACGAGGTTTGGTCAAAATCCTCTGCTGTGAGGGTATCAACCGTTTTATTCTCATAGCCGTCCATGGAATACAGGATAATTCCGTCCTCCTGGGCCTTGCATACGTTTTGTCCCCCAATGGAAACTACCTGGGAACTGGCATTCCCGTCTGTGGAGATTCCCTCGTACTGAAGAATGCTGCCCTCCAGCTGGTTCTTGAAACTGTAGGTATTGTTAAACTTGCTTCCGGAAAAGCTTTTGGAAAAGCTGAGCATGGAGCTGCGGATTTTCGCCAGGTCTTCCGAGCTAAGTGCCGCGGAAGTCTCGGAGGTCTTGCCAGAGCTTAAGCCGTAGACCGCTCCGCCGGCATTGATCTTGCTGCCTTCTCTTGCGTAATAATTCACATAACCGGATGACTCTGCCTTAAATACACTCTCCTCCCGAATGGAAAGGCCGGTATAGGTTTCATTCCGGGAAAGGGGTCCTGTGGTTACCTGATAGGACTCTATATGTGTGGAGGTGATCAAAAGGACTGCTGTAAATACCATATAAATCAGCAAAACACCAAAAGCAATGGTGGCGATGTTGAGTCCGAATATTTTCTTCAACTGTACAAGAAGCCCGGCCATATGCCCCGGTTTGTTCGTTTTCTTTTCGGACAAGCAGATTCCCCCTTTGTTTTTGATCATGTCGCCTGCCGGCAACATATCTGTTTTGTAATCGTTCAATTCGTGCCAAACAATTGTACCATTTTTTGCCTTTGAACACAAGGAAAACAAGAAGAAAAGTCTGTGAACAAAAAAGAGGAAAACGAACATATTTTCAGAATATCTGTTTGCTTAATAAAGAAAAATATGATATGATAGAAAAAAGTTGAATGAATTTCGGAGGAAAACTCTTATGACATATGGTAAAATCAGTAAAAAACAGCAGGAAATCCTGGATTATATAAAAAGTGAAATCTTGAACCGCGGCTTCCCACCGGCAGTCCGTGAAATCTGTGAGGCCGTAAATCTGAAATCCACCTCTTCTGTTCACGCGCACTTAGAAGCCCTTGAGAAGAACGGCTACATCCGCCGCGATGCCACCAAGCCGAGAGCCATTGAGATTATTGACGACAATTTTAATCTGGTCCGCCGTGAAGTGGTGAACGTTCCCCTGGTAGGAACGGTAGCTGCCGGACAGCCTATTCTTGCCGTGGAGAACGTAGAAGGCTATTTCCCGATCCCATCAGAGTTCATGCCTAATGAGCAGAGCTTCATGCTTAAGGTTAAGGGTGACAGCATGATCAATGCCGGAATCTTCGACGGCGACCAGGTGCTTGTGAAGCAGCAGCCTACGGCTGATAATGGAGATATTGTAGTTGCCATGGTAGAGGATTCCGCCACAGTGAAGACCTTCTATAAAGAAAAAGGCTACTACCGTCTTCAGCCGGAGAATGACGCCATGGATCCGATCATCGTCACAGGCGAAGTAAAGATTCTGGGGAAAGTATTCGGTGTGATGCGCTTTTATCAGTAAGTTTTAAAGTGCGCCCCATACTCATTTCCGTAAAGTATGATGCAAATCCTGCAGAAAGCCGTTCGTAGTATGCAGGGACTCTTAATCTCTTATATTTTGAAAGGTACCAAAATATAAGAGATTAATTTTTTAAGTGCTTTATTTACATAATATTATTATTGACAACTTATAGAACGATATATGTCAGGATGCGTAGAATTGTCAGCCGATGAATCAGAAGTGAAAGAGCTTATGTCTGAAAGAATACAGGATTTGTGAGTAAAATAAAAGCCGCATGAGCATCTTCTGTCTCTTAGGTTTGAGACGAGTTTGCCCATACGGCTTTTATCATACATTATTTCTCCAGAAATTCATCCATTTCCAGCACTTTTCCATCTCTCCAGATTCTCTCCAGATCATAGAAAAGCCGGTTCTCTTCATCAAATACATGCACGATCACATCGCCGTAATCCATGAGAATCCAGCTGGAATTGCGGTTTCCCTCGATCTGCTTTGCTTCAAATCCAGCACGTCCAAGCTGTTCCTCAACATTGTCTACGATCGCCTGAACCTGGTTGGAGTTGGTACCGCTTGCGATTACAAAGTAATCTGCAATTACGGAAACAGTATGAATATCGATTACCTTGATATCCTGTCCTTTTTTATCATCAATTGCCTTGCAGGCAATCTGTGCCATCATTTTCTCTGTGCTTACTGTACTCATGTTCTGCTCCTTTCGGTATAGTAGTAACAGTACAGCGGTTTCTGCTATGCGGCAGAAACTTTCATTTCGCTGTCAGCTATTGGTAACATTGCTGCGTTTATTATGTAATTCTTTATAATAAATATAAGCTTCTCTGGAAGTTGGCTCGATATCCTCAGCTGAATCCTCTTCCAGATATTCCAGCGTATCTTTAAGAATCTCATACATACACTCATCCAGATCCTGGAATGCGATTTTACGGATTTCAGGCAAACGGCTTGCCTTATAGCGCATAGGCTCAATGTAATCCGCAATATAAATAATCTTTTCCAGAAGACTCATATCACATCTGCCTGTAGTATGGTAATTAATGGCAGAAAGAATCTCCTGATTGTCAATTCCGTATTTTTCATGAGCAATATATGCCCCTAATCTTGCATGGAGAAGAAAAGGATGCCCCAGTTCAAAATCAGACACCGGGATATTATGCTCACTGCACATTTTCAGTTTCTTTTTATTTGGGATGCATTTGGCACAGTCATGAAGAAGACCGGCAACCTGTGCATCCTTCACATCATATCCGTGTACCATAGCCAGGCAGGCACTGGTGTACATGACTCCCATGGTATGCTGAAAACGATCTTCATCCAGATACTTGGAAAGCTTTTTTTCTATTTTCGCAAAATCATAATCTGCCATGGTCAGACTTCCTTCTTTCTGTAGATTCCATTTTCCTTCATGTAAGAGATTACAAGATCCGGAACGTAGTATTTCAGACTTTTATCTTTGGCTATCCACTGGCGTATCAGGTGACTGGATACATCAATGTTCATAGTATCCAGAATAACAAAATGTCCATGATACTTCTCTGAGAGATACTGGATCCTCTCGCGAAGCTGCTCCCTGGAAGCGTGATCACGCACAGCAACTACAAGAGTGCAGGCTGCACAGATACGTTCGGGCTCACGCCACTCTTCAAAGGCAAATAAAGAATCGGCTCCGATGATAAAATAATAATCCGTATCGGGATTTGATTCCTTTAATTCCTCCAGAGTGCGGTAGGTATAAGTGTAACCGGTCTCGTTCATTTCCGCAAGAGACAGTTCAAAGTGAGGATTATCTGAAATGGCAAGGCGGACCATATCTACACGCTGCTCATCAGCTGCTCTGCCAATTCGGTTCTTCTTGTGCGGAGGATTTCCGGCTGGCATAAACAATACCTTATCCAGCTTCAGCTGCTCATAGCTTTGCTCGCCAAGTATCAGATGTCCCATATGGATGGGATCAAAGGTTCCGCCCATAATCCCGATTTTTCTGTGATTATTTTGGCAGTTCAATTTTCTTCTTCTCTTTTTTACCTTCACGGTATAATACGATCTTTTTGCCGATTACCTGTACAACCTGGGAATGAGTGCGCTCTGCAAGAACCTGTGCCATTTCCTTCGGATCCTCCAGACAGTTCTGCAGCACGCTGATCTTGATCAGCTCTCTGGCTGCAAGAGCTTCGTCAACAGCTTTTGTATTTTCCGGTGTAAGACCGCCCTTGCCAAGCTGGATGATGGCATCCATTTTCATGGCAAGACCTTTTAAATATGCTCTCTGCTTGCTTGTCATAATTTATCTCCTGAACTGCAGCCGATTATACATCACAGGCTGCAAAATACATAAAATCAATGGTTTATTTGTAATAATCAAATTCAAATCCATACATGCGGACGGTATCGCCTTCCTGAATTCCGGCTGCTTCCAGTTCCTCCAGAATGCCGCCCTCTTTGAGGAAGCGCTGGAAGAAGGCAAAGCCCTTCTCAGAATCCAGATTGGTGTAGCCCAGCATTTTCTCAATGCGGGGTCCTTCCACAACAAATACGGAGGGATCCTCCTCATCGATCTCCACGGTAAATGGAAGGGTCTCATTGATCAGTGCATCCTCCGGGAAGAATTCCTGCTCAAATACGATAGCCTTCTTCGGACAGCTATCCAAAAGTTCCTTAATGTGGAAAAGGAGCTCACGCACACCTTGTCCGGTAACTGCGGAAATGGGATATACCTTGATTCCCTTAGGCTCAAATTCCTTACGGAGTCTGTCAACGGGATTCTCCTGACCATCGTCAAAAATACAGTCCACTTTGTTGGCTGCAATTACCTGAGGACGCTTTGCAATCTCCGGATTGTACTCCTCAAGCTCTTTGTTGATCTTGTAAATATCATCAATAGGATCGCGGCCCTCTGTGGAAGCTGCGTCTACAATGTGTACCAAAACTCTGGTACGCTCGATGTGGCGAAGGAATTCGTGGCCAAGGCCTACGCCCTCAGAAGCTCCCTCAATCAGACCTGGGATATCTGCGATGATGAATCCGCCATTCTCAGTATCCACAACTCCAAGATTCGGGCTAAGAGTTGTAAAGTGATAGTTGGCAATCTTTGGCTTTGCATTTGTGACACGGGAAAGAAAGGTGGATTTACCTACATTAGGAAAACCTACCAGTCCAACGTCAGCGATCACCTTAAGCTCCAGAAGAACTTCAAGCTCCTGGAAAGGCTGACCTGGCTGTGCATATTTGGGAACCTGCATAGTTGGAGTTGCATAGTGCTGGTTTCCCTTGCCGCCGCGTCCGCCGCGCAGAACGACCTGACGACGATTGTCGCCGGACATATCTGCAATAACCTTGCGGGAAGCTGCGTCCATGATTACGGTGCCTTCCGGTACCTTTAATATAATATCAGCTCCATCGGCTCCGTGGCAGCGCTTTTTGCCGCCCTCCTGGCCGTCTTCTGCCTTATATTTTCTCTTATGACGGTAGTCTCCGAGGGTATTCTGTCCCTCGTCTACCTCAAAAATTACGTCTCCGCCCTTACCGCCGTCGCCGCCATCCGGACCGCCGTCAGGTACATATTTTTCCCTGCGGAAGCTTACATGGCCGTCGCCGCCTTTACCGGAACGGATTATAATGGTAGCTCTGTCTGCGAACATAAATCTCCTTTATAAGAAAAGGCTCCAAACCTTTATAGATTTGAAGCCTCTTGCTCTACTGATTACTCTGCCTCTACTGGTACGATAGAAACCTGTTTCTTATCGCGGCCTTTTCTGGTGAATCTTACAACACCATCGGTCAGTGCAAATAAGGTATAGTCTTTTCCACATCCTACGTTCTCACCTGCATGGATCTTAGTTCCGCGCTGTCTGTAAAGGATGTTGCCGGCTTTAACAAACTGTCCGTCTGCTCTCTTCGCACCTAATCTCTTGGACTCGGAATCACGACCGTTCTTTGTAGAACCAACTCCCTTTTTATGTGCGAATAACTGAAGGTTCATCTTCATCATTGTTGTTACACCTCCTTGACTCTTACTGTCAAATATCGATTGTTATAACTATGCTCAATTTCTGTTAATCCGAGAATAAGGGAATCCATAAGAAGCTTCCCGCGCTCAGTATTAGGATTTGTTTTAAAATGGATGGATACGTATCCGTCATCCTCTCCAACCTCAATCTTCTCTTCTGTGAATGCATCAAGTGAATTCACAGTTGTGATGATCAAAGCAGATACAGCGGCACATACAATATCCTGTCCCTCTTCGGCATAGCCTGCATGTCCTCTGGACAGAAAATCCAGATAAGAGCCATTTCTCTTCTTAACTGTAATATTGATCATAACAGCACCAGATTAAGCGTTGATCTTTTCGATTTTAACTTTGGTGTACTGCTGTCTGTGACCGTTTTTCTTGTGATATCCAGTTTTTCTCTTGTACTTGTAAACGATGACTTTCTTAGCCTTTCCGTTCTCAACTACAGAAGCGGTAACACTGGCATCCTTAACGTCTTCTCCAACTTTTAATCCCTCATTGCTAACTGCAATTACGTTATCAAAAGTAACGGTTTCACCAGCTTCAACTCCGAGCTTCTCAACTCTGATTACGTCGCCTTCAGCAACTTTGTACTGTTTACCACCTGTTGCAATAATTGCGTACATTTGTGGCACCTCCTATAGACTTTACTCGCCAAATATGGTGGCCTTATGGCTCTTAAACCTCTTTGTGCGGCATACTTGATTATAATAACAGGGTGATCCCTGTTCGTCAAGTGGTTTTTTAAAATATTTTGTAAAATTTTGAAATTTTATTTGGCATCTGCTATTGTGCTACCTGATCTTATCTGTCTGATCTCTTCAATCACAGGCCGTCTGACTTTTTTCCTGGTCATCTCCAGAATATGCAGCGGCGTAATATCTACCGCTTTGCATTTCACCGGATCTTTTCGCAGGTATTTCTGAAGCACGTGGAACAGCTCGTCGTTGTGATCCGGATTTGCCATATTGATAAAGTCGATGAGAATGATCCCGGATAAATTGCGCAGGCGAAGCTGCCTTGCAATTTCTTTTGCCGCTTCCAGATTGATCTTGCGGTAGGTCTCCTCTGCCTTTTTCTTTCCGGTAAATTTACCACTGTTTACGTCTATGGAAACGAAGGCTTCGGTCTGCTGGATCACAATAAATCCGCCGCTGTTCAGCCAGATTTTTTCTTTTTGGACTTCCTCCAGGGCATTTTCCAGACGGGAAAGCTTATATAATGGAAGGAGCTTGTCCTGGTAAAAACGGGCCTTGCTCTCTTCTCCCGGGCTTGTTTCCTTCAGATAGGAAGTGATCTGCTCATAAATGTGAGGATCGTCTGTCACAATGTCGGTCAGGTTTTCACTGTAAATATCCCGAAGGGTGGTGAGATAAACCGGTTCCGTCTCATAAAGGACGCTGAAGCAGGTGCGGCTTCTGCCGTTTACCGCAACTTTTTCATAGAGGTTCTTCAGATAGGAAAGCTCCTGCAAGACTTCGCTTTTTTCTGCCTGTGCGGCGTTGGTGCGGACGATAAGGCCATATTCTTTGTCAGGACGCGCTGCTTCCTCTTCCAGCCAGGAAGAAAGGGTGTGACGTTCCGTGCCGGAAAGCTTGCCGGAAAGGCCGAATTTCTTTTCCCCTGTTGTGAGGACCAGATATTTGCCTGTGAAATTTAAGTTGGCGGTAAGGGCTGGAAGCTTGCCTTTCATGGCATCCCGGCTTACCTGGACAAGGATCTGATCTCCCGGGCGAAGGGGGCTTCCAAGGGCTTTTCCAGAGGCATAGATCACATGCTCCGCTTCCTGAATGGGAAAATAACCGCGCACGCCAGGGGCAATCAGTACAAATGCGGCCTGGATGTTTGCAGCAATGTTTTCCACCTGTCCCACATAAATATTTCCAAGAATGGACTGGCGGGAGGCAGCTTCCAGACGAAGCTCCATGATCTGGTTTTCTTCCTCGATTGCACAGGCATGGCACTGATTGCCGTCAAGTTCCATGGTTGTTATGATTAGTTTACTCAATTGGTTCACCTGGTTGTTTATTTAATTTCTTCCCCTAATGATTCAAGGGAAACAAAGTTGTGCTTCTTCTCGTCTCCCAGATCTGCGTACACTTCCAGACGGTGGATCATGCATGCAAATTCCGGAAGCTCCCATCCAAGCCATTTGGCAAAGGCGGCAATGACGGCATCCGGTTTGGTGTAGTTGGCGCTTGCAGATGCAAGGCTTAAGAAAATGCGGTCATTTTCCTGCAAAGCCATTTTATAGATGAAAGGACGGATATCTACCTCTTTTTCCCCTTTTTTGGTCTCTTTTGTGACCAGAATCTCAGGTTGCTTCATAAATTCCTCAATTTTGTTCTGCCAGCCTTCTTCTGGTGCTTTGCCCTCACGGAATTCTACCAGATAATCCGCGGCGGCAACAAGGGACATGGCTTTGCTTGCTTTTCCATCCTCCACCTGGCGGGCGCTTAAAACTTTAACGCCCTGGACCATCTGCGCGTCAAGGCGCTGGCAGATCTCATCAGTGGGAAGAGTTTCTGTAAGCTCCATGTCAAAGTACTCTCCTGTGCTGGTAACGCCAACTCCAAGAGGAGCTGCAAAGGACATGATCATATGGGGGCTGTATCCGCCGGAAAAAGCGATGGGCAGTTCGGCTCTTCGAACCGCTTTCTGGAAGTAGCGCATGGTATCCAGATGGCCTACAAATTTCATAGGGCCTTCTTTTGTAAATTTAATTCTTACCTTCATAGCATACGCCTCCTTTATAACGTCTTGCTCCGCAGCCTGCACATTTCTGGCGGCAGTTTGGAGTTACCACCTCGCCTTTGGCCTGTTTCCATTCCCGGATCAGGAATTCCTTGGTTACGCCTGCATCAATGAAATCCCATGGCAGGATCTCGTCTGTGCTTCTCTCACGAAGAGTGTAGAATTCAATGTCAATGCCAGTCTCTGCAAAAGCTTCCTTCCAGATATCGTAGCGGAAGCTTTCAGACCAGGCATCATAAAGAGCGCCTTTTTCATAGGCCTTTAAAATGACCTCAGAAGCACGGCGGTCACCTCTTGCAAGGAAGCCTTCCAGTGTAGTAACATCCGGCTCATGCCAGTTGTACTTGATGCTTTTTTGGTTCAACTGGGCACGAATCTCTTCTTTAACAACCTTTGCCTTATCAATGAAATCCTGCTCTGTGTACATTGGTGCCCACTGGAATGGAGTAAATGGCTTAGGCACAAAGAAAGAAGTGCTGACCACGATCTGTACTTTTCCATGGCGTTTTTCCTTGGGAACAGTATCATAGTATTCTTCTGCAATGCGCTCAGCCAGATGAGCGATTCCTTTCATGTCTTCTTCAGTTTCCGTCGGGAGACCAAGCATGAAATAAAGCTTCACACGATTCCAGCCGCCTACGAAGGCTTCTTTTGCACCGTGGAGAATAACCTCTTCTGTAAGGCCTTTGTTGATTACATCACGAAGCCTCTGGGAACCGGCTTCCGGAGCAAAGGTAAGACTGCTTTTCTTGATATCCTGCACCTTGCTCATTACATCCAGGGCAAAGGCATCGATACGAAGGGATGGCAGGGAAATGTTTACGCCTGCAGATTTAAACTCATCAATCAGAAAGTTTACCAGCTCTTCCAGATGGGTGTAATCACTGGAGCTTAAGGAGCTGAGGGAAATTTCCTCATGTCCCGAATTCTTCAGCATGGCTCTGGCGGACGCTTTCAGCTCTTCAACATCACGCTCACGCAGCGGTCTGTAGATCATACCTGCCTGGCAGAAACGGCAGCCACGGATACAGCCGCGCTGAATTTCAAGTGTTACACGGTCCTGTGTTGCTTTGATAAATGGTACAACCGGTTTTTCAATTGGACAGTAGCCTTTATCCATGTTTACGATCAGCTGCTTCTGTACTTTCTCGGGAACTCCCGGGCGATTTGGTGTAAAGGAAGCGATGGTGCCGTCTTCCTTATAGCTTACATCATAAAGAGAGGGAACATACATACCAGGAAGCTTTGCGGCCTCAATGAGAAACTCCCTGCGGCTGTTGCCGTTTTTGCGGTATTCCTTATAGAGATCCAGAA
>OLRK01000239.1_pt1 | contig 68823 bp, 58 predicted proteins | sample 1672911 | NCBI WGS metagenome assembly OLRK01 (sample SAMEA3136736, study PRJEB25190) | human gut metagenome | biome: human gut; feature: human-associated habitat; material: faeces | place: Austria | collected 2013
CTTGAGACGCTGGCCTAGTAACAAGGGCTTATAGCCCTAGAGCAAACCACCCGTTGGACGGGTGGTCATGATTTCCATCCAGATTCGCCGATTTTCAGCATTGCATAACCTTTCATAAATACTGTTACCTCCTTAAAAGAAATTTGCTTGATAATAATATCACAAAGTATGCGGGAAAACAATTAAACATCAGAAGAAAGTAGAACAAAGAAAATCGTGAAAAGTAATAAAAATCAAGCCTAAAAACTATGAAAAACAGACAAGAAAAATAAGAAATAGAATAAATGTTGTCAATTAAAAATAAAGGACGGAGCAGATCTGCTCAATCCTTTATTTTATTATCTAAGAAATGTTGAAATATAAATTGCAGAGCCGTATACGAGACCCGTATGTACGGTTCAATGAGAGGGAATAAGATATTACCGGGATAATTCGATATAAGCAGAGGGGGTCAGACCAGTACATTTTTTGAAAATCTTGCTGAAGTAATAGGGCGTATTACCGCAGCCCACCAACTCTGCCACATTCTGTATTTTTTCATTGTCTTTGGTGGCAAGAATTTCCTTGGCCTTTTGGATTCGAAGTTTCATCAAAAAGCCAGAAAATTTTTCTCCTGTCTCTTTTGTAAAACTCCGGCTTACATAGCTGACATTCATAAATAGATAGTTTTCCGAGATCCATTTTAAGGTGAGGTCAGGATTGTCATAATGCTGGTACACATAATCCATGAGTTTGGCGATAAATGGGCTATATTGTCTGGGAGCCCTCTTGGACTCCGTAAGCTTTTCTATATATTCCAGAACCTTTTTTTCAATGATGGAAAAATCCTCTTCTTTATGCAACTCATATAAGAACTCGGTCAGCTCCGGGAGCGTTCTGAAAGGAAGGTGGGTGCCCAGGGAGACAATGAGATTATCAGAGAGCTGCAAGAGAAAATCCTTGCTGGATATAGCTGTTAAAATACCGGATAGCTCTTGGAGAGCATGCTGTTGTATATCGGGTTTCGAGGATGCAATCATCGGGACAAGCTGATTTGCCTTTTTTACGATTTGGCCATAATTGAAATTTGGAATTTTTCTCAAACCTTCGATAAAATACAGGACATCATAGCGTTTCACACGTCGGATTACCATTCTCATCAGTGATTTCATATCAGGATATCTGCGTCTGCTGTAATCTATGGAAACAGTCTGTGCGGGAAAGTGCATTTTCTCAAAAAAATGGTCCAAAGCTTTTAGCTCAGTGGTTACATCGGGAAAGAAGAATAACAGGATATTTTTGATATAGATTAAATAAACCTCCGTGTCCTGCATATAAGACTTCCAGAAATCCTGAAACAACTCCAGACAATGGGAGAGATTTTTTTCCTCTAGGTAATAAACACAGCAAAATTGATAGGGCATATCAGTTAGGTTCAGGTAATGTTCATAGGATTCAAAAAAGGCGTCTTCCTGAGAGATATAGGAGATTCCTTCCCGGATCATATTTTGTATCAGTGTCCTGTGCAGCTCCTTCTGAACGGTATTGTGATGTGGGTTTGAAACTTCTTTTTCCTGAAGAGTCTGATAATAATCCTTGGCCACGTCTTTGATACATTCCACAATCTGTTCTTCGGTACAGGGTTTCAAAAGATAATGGCGCACGCCGCATTTCATCGCTCGTTTAGCATAATCAAATTCACCGTAGCCTGACAAGATAATAAATTGTGTACACAAGTCTGTACGGTGGATTCTTTCAATCAGTTCTAAGCCGGAAATTCCAGGCATACGTATATCTGTCATTACAATATCAGGATTTTCATCCAGAATGGTATGATAGGCATCAACTCCGTCCAGGCAGGTGCCGATGAGCTGAATGTCATAGGATTTCCAGTCAATAATATCCGCGATTGCCTGGCAGATCATTTCTTCATCGTCTACAATCAATAATTTTAGCATGTTTTCCCTTCCTTTGTCAGAGGAATATGTATTTGGGCAACAGCACATTCCTCAAAATTTTCTTTTATAGTGTAACAATTTAGTCCGTATTCCTCTCCATAGGTCATTTGGAGCCGTTTATGAATATTCAGAATACCGATTCCAAAGCCATGAGGCTGTATCTCCCCGGTAAGCAGCTTTTTCATAAAATCTTTTTCAAAGGAGGAACCGGTATTGGTTATGTCAATATAGACATGAGCTTTCTCTATGTGACACTGGATTGTAATTCTACAAAGCTCTGAAGACTCTTCTAAACCGTAATGGATAGAATTTTCCAAAAGAGGTTGTATGGTAAACTTGGGGATAGGAAGCTCCATAAGTTCCTCGGGTATTTCTGCCCGGAAATCCAGGCGCCTTTGAAAGCGTAGCTTCTGAATGGTGATATAGTTGTTTACCAGATCCATTTCCTGATGTAAGGTAAAATCTTGAGAATTTTTTCCCAGAGAAAGACGAAGAAGACCACCAAGGGCTGTGGTGATTTGGGAAATTTCTTCTGATTTTATCATTTTGGCTCTCCAGTTGATGGAATCCAGAGTGTTGTAAAGAAAATGAGGATCCATTTGACTTTCCATAGCCTTGATCTGAGCTTCTTTTTTTAACAGTTCATTTACATAATTTTGTTGTATCAAAAGATTGATTTTTTCCACCATGGCATCAAAGCTTTTATAAAGAAGACCAATTTCATCTTCACTGTAATCCTGAGAAATCTCTGGTATCTGATATTTTCCATCTCCGAAACTTTTCATATTAGAAATGAGGCGGTCAAAACGATAGAAAAGTGTCAGAATCAAATGCACAGTAAGGTAGCTTACTATAAGCAGAGCCGCTACCATGAGAAAGAAGAAAGCACGTCCGGTAAGCGTAATAGTTCTATAAATAGAATCGTAGGAAACAGTACAAATATAGTCCCAGTTATATATGGGGATTTTTCCCCGGACAGCAAAGAGTGTATCAGAGCCTGTCTTTTTTATGCCGTAACTGTTAGGCAGGTGCTTTTCCAGATCTGCTGCTTGAGAAGCAGACAGAGAGCTGCCATTATAGATCAAAGTGTTTTTATGAAAAAGCAGACACGATAAGGTATCATATTCTGTATAGGAAGCAACAGCAGTGTCTGTCAGAGCTTTGGGATCCAGGTTAACGATCAGGATTCCCAGAGGCTCCAAACTGAGCCGGTCAATTTTTCGCAGCTCCTTTACAAGAAAAATGCCATATGTATCTCCATAATCAGGGACGACAGCAGTAGCTCCCTCCTCTTTTTGGGCCTTTAAAATCAAAGCAGAACAAATCTCAGAAGGCAGTTCAGAAAATTGAAACATGGATGTGGAAATTGTCTGCCTGTCCTGAATAATAGACATATAAGAGACTGCTTTATTGTCAAAGGTAAATAAGTAGTTGGAGAGGGTATTATAAATTTTAGTATTGTATACACGCTGCTCAGAAGGCAAAGTGGAGTCCTTCATGGATTCCAGATTGGACTGTATTTCCTGATTAGATAGAATGGAATCAATCATAGAGTCAATGGACTGAAGCTGATTGGAAATTTCTGAAGCAGAGTAATTCATAGAAGCAGCGATGGATTGATACAGTTTTTTTTCATAGAAATGGGTCATAAAAGTCATGGCTGCAATTCCGGAGAGAAAAAGGAAAAGAAGTCCGGAAAAAATGATGATCAAAATTTTATACTTTAAACTTAAATTCTGCAGCTTTTTTTTATAAGATAAAACCTTCATATATATTCCTCCACAGAAAAATTATATTAAAATCTATAAAAAAATACAACTCTTTTCCAGTGGATTAAAAAAAAGTAAGAATTTTGCAGAAAAAGTAAAAAATTTGCGGCATATGGTAAAAAAAGTACAAGAGAAAGTAATGTTTCTAAATTCCTTTCACATATTTTTTTGTTATAATAAATTCATCAAATAGAGAGATGCATCTTGAACAAGAATAAAGTAAATGGAGGAATGCAAAGTGAAAATAAAAAATAGAAAAAAAGCGGCAGTTATTGCTTTGGCAGGAGCAATGGTTTTGACATCTTTGACAGCGTGCGGAGGCTCAAAGGATGGAGACAATAAAGATGGAGGAGACCATTCTCTGACTATGGCCTGGTGGGGAAATCAGGTAAGAAATGAGCGTACACAACAAGCGTTAGATGCGTATAAAAAAGAAAGTGGTGTGACAGTCAGCGGACAATTTTATCAGTGGGGAGACTACTGGAGTAAAATGGCAACTTCTGCAGCAGGAAAGAAAATGCCAGATGTGATCCAGATGGACATGTCTTATATTCAGCAGTATGTAGATAAAGGCCAGTTACTTGATTTGACACCATATATTGAGGACGGTACACTGGATACTTCAAATATTTCTGAGGATATTGTGAATATGGGAAAAGTCGGGGATGGCATTTATGGTATTGCATCCGGTACAAGCGCTTCCTGTATGTTTTATAATAAGACACTTTTGGATGGACTGGGGATTACCATTGAAGATAATATGACTCTGGATGAGTTTATTGACATTTCTAAGCAGGTATACGAAGAAACAGGATATCGTTCCAACTTGTACCACTACGGATTATATATGGATATGTACTCCAGAGCCAATGACATCCAGGCATCTGATAAATTAGGCGGTGACAGTGCAGAGGACTATCTTCCATATTTTGAAACCTTAGAGACAGGAATCAAAGAAGGATGGCAGATATCACCAAGCCAGGCAGCAGACACGGATAGTGTAGAAGAAGATCCTATGGTTTACGGTTCTAATCCGGATAATATGACATGGTGTACGATCAATGGCTCTGCTCAGCTTACTGCGTATCAGTCAGCAGCACCGGAAGGAACAGAAATTGCTCTGACCACCATTCCTACCACAGATCCTCAAAAGTCAAATTATGTAAAGCCATCTATGTATTTTTCAATCAGCGCAGATACTAAGAATCCTGAGGAAGCAGTAAAGCTTTTGAATTATCTTATAAATTCTGAGGATGCATACCAGATTCTGCTGGCAGAGAGAGGGGTACCTGCATCTTCAAAAATTTCTGAGGCGATTATGGATAAACTGAGCCCGGAGGAACAGGAAAATGCCGAATTTATCAACAATGTGGTTATGCCGAATTCCAGCCCAATGCCTCCGTTTCCAGTAGAGGGCAGTACGGAAGCACAGGATCTTTTGAGAAAGTTAGAAGAAAAGGTTAAATATGGGGAATATACAGCCCAGGAAGCGGCGGATGAATATTTTACAGAAGCCAATAAAATGCTTCAGGGAGAATAAAAATGAGCTGCTGTCGTTCTGGAAAGACGGTAGCAGCATTTTTCTTGTTGCATAAGAAAGGAGAACTAATTTTGAATCATAGAAACAGCAGTTTTTACCGGTTTATCAATAAAGAGAAAAATGTGGGAGTGATTTTTTGCTTGCCCTTTATCATAGGATTTTTTGTGTTTCTGATAGTGCCTATGGGTATTTCTCTTTATTACTCTTTTTGCGATTATGATATTTTATCTCCAGCGGAATTTGTAGGATTTAAAAACTATATAGAAATGTTTACACAGGATGAGGTATTCTGGCATTCAGTAAAAGCAACCTTTTACTTCGCTTTGGTATCTGTACCCCTTCGCCTGATTTTTGCTCTTTTAGTAGCTATGATATTGGTAAAGCCCACAAAGGCAACAGGCTTTTATCGTGCAGCGTATTATCTTCCGTCTATTATCGGAGGGTCGGTTGCAGTGGCGATTCTCTGGAAGAGAATGTTTGCGCCGGATGGAGTTATTAACAGTCTGCTTGGACTGCTCGGAATAGAAACGAATTTTGCCTGGCTTAGCGACACGAGAACCGCAATCTGGACTCTGATTCTTTTAGCAATTTGGCAGTTCGGTTCTTCCATGTTGATTTTCTTATCTGCTCTGAAGCAGATTCCAAAAGAACTTTACGAGGCAGCAGACGTAGATGGAGCGAATAAATTTGTTAAATTCTTTAAGGTTACGCTTCCTTTGCTGACGCCAACGATTTTCTTCAACCTGGTTATGCAGATCATAAATGGCTTTTTGGCCTTTACCCAGAGCTTGATCATTACCCAGGGAAAGCCCATGGATACAACCTTATTTTATGCAGTTTATATGTACCAGAAGTCCTTTAACTTTAACGAGGCTGGTTATGCCTCAGCTATGGCGTGGGTTATGCTGCTGTTGATTGCTGCAATAACCTTTGTATTGTTTAAGACTAAGAAATATTGGGTGTATGAACAGGAGTGAGAACGTGAAAAAGAAGAAAAAAGTTAGTACGATTATTTATCATATTCTGGTATGCGGATTTGGACTGATCATGCTATATCCGTTGTTCTGGATGTTAATGAGCTCTTTTAAAGAGACAAACACTATTTTAACAACAGCAAGAAGTCTGATTCCAGATCCATTTACCTTAGATAATTATGAAAATGGATGGAGAGGATTTGCAGGAGTATCCTTTGCCACATTTTTTAAAAACTCATTGTTTGTATCTATATTAGGAACCATTGGAACCTTAGCTTCTTCTGCCTGTGTGGCTTTTGGTTTTGCCAGATGCCAGTTTAGAGGGAAAAAGATTTTATTCGGTGCCATGCTTGCATCTATGATGCTGCCAGGACAGATTCTCATGGTACCTCAGTATCTATGGTATGAAAAATTAGGCTGGGTAGGCGGATTTGCGCCACTGATTGTGCCGTTCTGTTTTGCAATACAGGGATTTTTTGTTTACCTGATGATGAATTTTATTCAGGGTATTCCAAGAGAACTAGATGAAGCCGCCAAAATTGATGGATGCTCTTATTATGGGATTTTTGGAAGGATTATGCTTCCTCTGATGTCACCAGCTTTAATCACAGGAGCTATTTTCTCTTTTATGTGGAGATGGGATGATTTTATGTCAGCTCTTTTATATATTGATGATCCATATAAATATCCTGTATCTCTGGCATTAAAATTATTCTGTGATCCGGGGTCCTCTTCTGATTACGGAGCAATGTTTGCAATGGCGGCATTGTCTGTTATTCCTATTGTACTGATCTTTATTTTCTTCCAGAAATATCTTGTAGATGGAATAGCCACTTCTGGACTGAAAGGATAGAAAAAGATGAGAGACGGATATGTAGATCAGAAAGAAAGTATTGGAACTCGATTTCAAGGTTGCATAGAAAAGTCCATAGAAAAAATAGCGTATAGGTTCATGGAGGAAAATCCTCCGGAACCTTTTATGTTATATACCTATGATAAAAACGGGGTTTCCTATACAAAAGAGGGAAAGTTGAAATTTTTGTTTGACAGTTGGTTTCCCAATGCTGGACAAGGAGAGATTGGGGTTGCAGCTGGGGATTTTTTATCGCATGAGGAAAAGGAGAGCAGATTTTCTTTTCTGGGAGCAGGAGAATCTAAAATTTTCTTGAATGAAAGAAATGTATTGGAAATAGAAGGAAGAAAAAGAGCAACTTTTACTGTAAAGCTGAAAAAGGGCTGGAACAGACTTCTGATTCTGACAACAAAAGCTTCTGGTTTCTCGTGTGTTTTGGAAAATCTTATGCCTCAGTGGGAACCGTATTTTTATAAAATTCCCTTTGGACCGGGAAAAGGAGAAGCAGGCTTTTCTTACGGGCTTCTGGAAAAAGAGATGGAAATCAAAAAAGTACCCGAGGATATGCAGTGGTACCCCTTGGAACAGTCTCTAAAATTTCCAGGAAGAGATGGAGAAGACTGGTACTTTTGGTCCAGTCATAAGATAGACAGGAAAGAGCCGGAAATATCCTGGAAGAAAATGCTTCAGAAAATCCATGAAATACAGAAAGCACACCCTGAGATTGAAAAGATTTTTATAAATGGAGGGGAAGCAAAAGAAAAGTCTTGTTTTCAGCCTGGAGAGATCTGTCAGATTACTTGGTTTTGTAAGAATACAGAGGGAGAGGATGACAGAGGACATTGGAGGACACTGCTGAAAGATGAGTTTTGGCAATTTCCGTTAAAAACACAGGGAAATCCTGGAAGATTTCTGCTTCTCGGACCATTAGGGAAACAAGAGAAGAAACTTCTGGAATGCTGGCAGCCTGGAGAAACAGACTTTTTGCAGTTGCCATTTCGATTAGGAGAAAAATCTGTTTTTTGGAAGCTAGCATATGAAGGAAAGGTGATTCGTCCGTATGTTCAGGCACCTTTTTATGGTCGGTGGACCTATCCTTTAGGTGTCACCTTATATGGAATCTGGAAAACAGGAATCGTATTGAAAAACAAAAATTTTACAGATTATGTTTTGAACTTTGTAAAGCAAATTGTGTTGGCAGACGCCTACGGAGTGTATGACAGAGAAAACTATGGATTTCCCGGCATTAATCAACAGCTTTTATGGTTGGATGCTCTTGACGACTGTGGTTCCTTTGGCTCCTGTATGTTGGAATGTGTGAGGGAAGTAAGAGGCAGAGCAGAATGGAAAGATTTTGTGGAAGCGGCAGAAAAGATTGCTCACAGGATCTTTACATATATGATGTATGAGCAGCCCAGAAACCCAGATGGATCCTTTAAACGAAGAGACGAGACTATGTGGGTAGATGATTTGTATATGAGTATTCCCTTTTTAATCAGATACGGAACACTTTTTCGGAAACAGGAAGCTTTTCAGGAAGCAATCAAACAGCTTCTTCTTTACCGGAAACGATTTTACTTCAGACCAGAGGGAATGGAGGAAGGAGCCTGTATTTTTTCTCACATTTATAAGGCGGGGGAAGAACGGGCAAATGAGATTCCGTGGAGCAGGGGAAATGGTTGGATTTTATTTTCCTTGAGTGAGGTCTTTGAATTTTTAGATTGCGAGACAGAAATATGTCGGGAGCTGCGCAGCTTTTATCTGGAATTTGTAAAAGGCTGTCTCAGGTTTCAGGATGAAAATGGATTCTGGCATCAAATTATAGATGAAGATACAACATATCCAGAAATATCCGGAACAGCCATGTTTCTCTGTGCCATGGCCAGAGGAGTTCAAAATGGTATTCTTCCTCCCACAGAGTTAGAACGCTGTAAAAAAGCTGTGGAGAGCGCCTGGAAAGGAATTATAGAAAAAGCGGTAGATAAAAGTGGAAACTTATATGGAGTCTGTCAGGGCTCTGGATGTTCTTATGAAAGAGAATATTATAGGAAACTTATGTGGAAAAAGAATGATACTCATGGAATCGGAATTGTTTTACTGGCAGGTACAGAAATTAAGAAAATGCGGGAAGGAGTAAAAGCATGAAAAATATATGGGAACAGGCCTGGCTTTCTTACGAAGAAAATAAAAGCTATGAGGAAAAAGGATATTTTTCTTCTTATTACACAGAGGAAACAGGCATTTGTGTGAAAAGTGCATTGGAGGAGCTGAACAGGGCAGCAAAAAAATTATTTGAGATTAGCCCCAAGGAAGGCACAAAAGAGACAGCAGGTATTGTACTGACTAAAAACACAGTGCTGCATACAGGAGAGGAGGGCTACAGGATTTCCTGCTCAGACAGGCAGATCACCATTGAGAGTGGAGGAGAGAAAGGACTGCTCTATGGAACCTTTGCATTGATTTTCAGGGCAGCGAAAGGAGAAGCCCTGAAGGGCTGGGAAACAGAAGAGATACCTGCAACCCCTTTTCGTATGCTGAATTTATGGGATAATATAGACGGCTCCATAGAAAGAGGTTATGCGGGACAATCCTTTTTCTATGAAAACGGTGAAATCTGTGTTACAGAAAGACTTTGTGACTTTGCAAGACTGATGGCTTCTGTAGGGATCAATGCTATTTCTATCAACAATGTCAATGTAAGAGAAGGTGCAGAATGGCTGATTACAAGGAAGCATAGAAAAAATCTGAAGGCAGTATCTGAAATTTTAGGGAAATATGGGGTAGACATGTATTTGTGCATAGATTTTGCTGCACCTATGACTCTTGATGGATTTTCTACTTCAGATCCCTTAGATGAAACGGTAAGAGCATGGTGGATGGAAACTTGCAGAGAGCTTTATAAGGATATCCCCAATTTAAAAGGTTTTCTTGTGAAGGCAGATTCAGAAGGGCGACCAGGACCCTTTGCTTATGGGAGAACCCATGGAGACGGGGCAAACATGCTGGCAGAAGCTGTAAGACCATATGGAGGAACCATCATCTGGCGCTGTTTTGTCTATAACTGCCAGCAGGATTGGAGAGATGAAAAGACAGATAGAGCAAAAGCTGGATATGACAACTTTGTGAATTTAGACGGAACCTTTGCAGATAATGTGATTCTTCAGATTAAAAACGGTCCCATTGATTTTCAGGTAAGAGAACCGGTACATCCTTTGTTTGGTCGCTTGTCCAGGACTAATCAGATCCTAGAGGTGCAGGCGGCACAGGAATATACCGGACAGCAGATCGATGTGTGTTACCTGGTTCCTATGTGGAAAGAAGTATTGGATTTTTCTACAGGCTGTGGAAAAGAAGCGGATACGGTGGCAGATATTGTTTCAGGAAAAACCTTCGGTCAGAGCAGATGTGGAATGGCGGCAGTGTCAAACACAGGAGATGATGAGAACTGGACAGGACATGACCTGGCAGGAGCTAATTTATTTGGCTTTGGAAGGTTGTCCTGGAATCCAAAGGCTACAGCAGAAGAAATTGCCAGAGAATGGATTATGCTGCAGATCAGCAGAGAAAAAGAGGTAGTAGACCTGGTTGTGGGGATCCTTTTGAAATCCAGAGAGGTATATGAAAAATATACAGCACCGCTGGGAATAGGATTTATGGTAAATCCATCTTATCACTATGGACCAAACCCGGAAGGATATGAATATTCTCCCTGGGGAACCTATCACAGAGCGGATCATTTGGCAATCGGTGTAGACAGAAGTGATAAGGGGACTGGATACAGTGAACAGTATTTTGAAAAAAATGCCAGTGTATTCCGAAACAAAGAGACCTGTCCGGAAAATCTTCTGCTTTTCTTCCACCGCTTACCATATACCTACAGACTTTCCAGCGGAAAAACGCTGATTCAGCATGTGTATGATACGCATTTTGAGGGATATGAAGAGGTTGAAAAGATGGAACAGGAGTGGAATTCATTAGAAGGCCGGATATCAGAGAAGGTTTATACAAGGGTAAAAGAACGCTTTACACGACAAAGGGAGAATAGCCGTCAGTGGAGAGATGTCATCAACAGCTTCTTTTACAGAAAGTCCATGATCCCGGATGAGCAGGGTAGAACTCTTTATTAATCAATAAAAGAAACTAAAAATAGTCCATTTGCAGAAAGTTCATTTACAAAACGTTTGCTAATGGGCTATTTTGTCATTTGGGAATTGTGATATCTTTTGTTTTGTCTGTCTATGCCGGAGAGCGGCTTATGTGAAAACAGGGAGCAGACCTATTGTCCACCCCCTGTAAAATCCTTATAAATCTTAGCCAAAGTATCTCTTTAACAGACCTTCAAATGCTTTTCCGTGACGAGCTTCGTCTCTTGCCATTTCATGAACAGTATCATGGATAGCATCAAGGTTCGCAGCTTTTGCACGTTTAGCCAGGTCGAATTTACCAGCTGTAGCGCCGTTTTCTGCTTCTACACGCATTTCCAGGTTTTTCTTTGTGCTGTCTGTAACAACTTCGCCTAATAATTCAGCGAATTTAGCAGCATGTTCTGCTTCTTCATAAGCAGCTTTTTCCCAGTATAAACCGATTTCAGGATAACCTTCTCTGTGAGCAACTCTTGCCATAGCCAGGTACATACCAACTTCAGAACATTCACCTTCAAAGTTTGCTCTTAAATCAGCTAAGATATCTTCGCTAACGCCCTGTGCAACACCTACAACGTGCTCAGCAGCCCAGCTTCTTTCTGCAGACTGTTCTACAAATTTTTCAGCGCCTACGCCGCAAACTGGACATTTTTCAGGAGCTGTTTCGCCTTCATAAACATAACCACATACGCTGCATACAAATTTTTTCATAATGATAATCTCCTTTTCTTATTGAAATTTTGTTTGTTATTAAATCTGGCTTATGCCAGGTTTTTTATTAATAATAGTAATGATTACTATTTTAATTTATCATACTTGAGTAAAATTGTCAACTACTTTTTTTGAACTTTTTTGTTTCTGCACAGTGCCTGCAAATGCCATAGAAAGTAGTGGTGTGTGCAGTAATCGTTCCGTCAAAATTCCGGGCGGCCTGTTCTTTTATACAGTCTATATCAGCAAGCTCTATGTCCTGAATACAATGACAATGAGTGCAGATAAAGTGGCTGTGGGGTTTTGTATTACAGTCAAAACGGTCCGGGCCGTCGCCTGTGGAAATCTTTGCAATTTCACCGAGTTCTACCAGAAGTGAAAGATTCCGGTATACGGTACCAAGGCTGATATTTGGAAATTCGGCTTTGATTCCTGCATACACAGTGTCTGCGGTAGGGTGCTCCTGACAGCTCTGTATAAATGCTCTGATACATTCCCGCTGCCGGCTGTATTTTAAAGCAGCCATAAAGTTCTCCTTTCTGCCAGTGAAAGCTGACTGATTAATAATAGTAATTGTTACTGTAATCAATTTAGCATACTTGATAAAAAAAGTCAAGTATAAAAAAGAAAAAAATAATAAATTATTTTGTGTTTCAAAGATTCTCTATTGCAATTTCTTAAAAAAAGGTGTAGTATACTAAATATCAATAAGTGGTTTTAAAAACTACATGATGAAATATAGATATCTATAAATGGTGTTAAGAACCAAAGTTTTGAATATACTAACATAAGGGAGCAGATTGACAATTCAGAAGCAAAGGAGTGGAGAGTATGAAAATCAGTACAGAACGCAGCAGAAAATTTAAAATTAAAGAACCGGGAAGTGCCATTACCCATTTTATAGGCTGTGTTATGGCTTTGCTGGCAGCGCTGCCGCTGCTTATAAAGGCGGCCAGAGAGCCGGACCATATTCATATGATTGCCATGAGTATTTTCATATTGAGTATGATACTTTTGTATGCGGCCAGCACGATTTACCATACCGTAGATTCTACAGAGAAGGTGAACCGGAGGCTGCGGAAAATGGACCACATGATGATTTTTATTTTGATTGCAGGAAGTTACACGCCGGTGTGTCTGATTGTTCTGCAGGGAAAAACAGGGATTATGCTCTGTGCAGCAGTGTGGACGGTTGCATTCATCGGAATTGTTGTTAAGGCTTGTTGGATTACCTGTCCGAAATGGTTTTCTTCTGTGATTTATATTGGTATGGGATGGCTGTGTGTATTTGCTTTTATTCCCATTGTACAGTCCCTTTCCCCGGCGGGATTCGGTTGGCTTTTGGCAGGGGGAATTATTTATACCGTGGGCGGAATTATCTATGCGCTGAAATTACCTTTGTTTAATTCTAAACATAAAAATTTTGGTTCTCATGAAATTTTTCATTTATTTGTCATGGGCGGCAGCATTTGTCATTTTATTGTAATGTACTTCTTTGTAATGCCAATTCATGTGTAAAACAAAATAAAAATGTGGATAACAGGGCTTCTGAAAATGCGAAATGTGGATTTTCGGAAGCTCTGTTTCTATCTATTTTAAAAAGTTCTGGCGAAATTTGCGAGGTGAGATTCCCACCTGTTTTTTGAAATGATTACAAAAAGAGGGAGAATCTTTAAATCCGCAGGAAAATGCAATTTCTGTAATGGTATAGGAAGCAGAGGACAGCATTTGTGTGGCGATTCGTATGCGGTGCTGCATCAGGTACTGCTTGGGGGAAAGCTGTTCTTCTTCTATAAAAATCCTGTATAAGTAAGTGCGGTCAATGCCCACATGGCGGGCAATATCAGAAATTTTGATATCATACGAATAGTTGTTTTCAATGTATTCCTGGGCTTTTTGAAAGTATCGGTGTATGAATTCCTCCCGTTTCCCGTCAACGGTATTTCGCATATGAGAAAGCAGAAGAAGCAGACTTCCTGTAAGCTGAAGCTGATTTCCGTGGGAATTTTGGAAGGACTGCAGCAGAAAGGCCATAGCGTCACAAATCTGGGTTATTTTTTCCGGGACACTGTTTAAAAAGACAAAGGAATGAGAAAAAACGGTCTGGCGCAGTGTCTGTTTACAGTTTTTTCCGTCAAAGCCCACCCAGGCATAGGTCCAGGGGTCTTCCTGGTCCGCTTCGTAATAGGTGGATTCCATGGGAGGAATCAGAAAAGCGTCGCCCTTGTGCAGGGAATAAGTCACACCGTTCTTTCGGTAAAAACCTTTGCCGTCTAAAACTACATGAAGCAGATAGTGAGGGCGGACAGCAGGGCCAAAGGAATGACCGGGCTCGCAGTTTTCTTTTCCACAAAAATATACGGACAGATAAGCCTGTTCCGGGGTTATATCTTGTTCCATTTTTGACTCCTTTATGCAACAAATCAACAATTTTTAGATACAAAATCACATAGCAACATTTTCTATGAAATTATATAATAAACAGGAGAGAACAGCAATGACAGAATTCCGTTTGCACATTGACGGTGTTTTTAAAAGAGGACTATAATGAAAGCAGAAAACACGAAAAGGAGAAAAGCAGATGGATACAAAAATGTTGTTTTTTGATATAGACGGGACACTTATAACAGAAGAAGACGGAAAAATGCCGGACAGTACAAGAGAAGCACTGCATCTGGCACATAAGAGAGGTCATCTTCTGTTTATCAACACAGGAAGGACAAAAAAGAGTCTCCCTAAGGAATTGCTGAATATGGGGTTTGACGGATATATCTGTGGCTGCGGAACCCATATTTTTCTCCGGGGAGAGGAACTTTTGGCAGCCAGACTTTCCAATTCGCTTTGTAAAGAAGTGGCGAAGGAAGTGCGAAGCCATCATGTGCCGGTTTTTTATGAGGCTTCTGATGCCATTTATATGGACAGGGAAATGCCTGAACTGGAAAAATGGGAGGAAGTGGCGCGAAGCACTTTCCAGATAGAAGGAAGAGATATTGAGGAAGTGTTGGCAAGCGACAGTCTGGTGTACGATAAGCTGCTGATTATCCTGAAAGAAAAGGAGACCCGGCAGGCCCTTCTGGAATATTTGTCCCGGCATTTTGTCTGCATAGACAGGCTTCATCATATGTATGAAGTGGTGCAGAAAGATTATTCAAAGGCAACAGGAATTCAGTTTATCTGTGATTATCTGGGCGGGAAAAAGGAAAACTGTTATGTGTTCGGAGACAGTGAAAACGACAGGGCTATGCTGGAGGCTGTGCCAAACAGTGTGGCTATGGGAAACGCCGAACAGGCAGTAAAAGACATCTGTTCTTATGTAACAACACCCATCAGGGAAGATGGAATCTACAGGGCAATGAAACATTTTGACCTGATTTAAAAGGAGGCAGAAAAATGGCAATCAGTTGTAATAATCAGATATTTTCTCTTCACACCAAACATTCTACTTATCAGATGAAGGTAGACAGAGATTTTCTTATTCATACATATTATGGACCTTATGTGGGGGATTCGGATATGTCTTACCTGGCCAGATGTATTGACAGGGGATTTTCCGGAAATCCCGATGGAATTACGGATAAGGGATATTCGCTGGATACGCAGCTTTTGGAATATCCTTCTTACGGGACCGGAGATTTCAGAAATGACTGTCTGCGGGTGGCTTATGCAGACGGCAGTCAGGTGACGGATTTAAAATATGTTTCCCATGAGATAAAAGAAGGGAAGTATGGGCTGGAAGGACTGCCTGCCATGTACCAGGGAGAAGAGAATGTGCAGACGTTGGAAGTGGTGCTGCAGGACGTATACAAAAAACTGGAAGTGATTTTGTATTACGGTGTGTTTGAAAACCTGGATGTGATTACAAGAGCCTGCAAAATTGTGAATAAAGGCGAGGATAAGGTAAATCTTTTGAGAGCTTACTCTATGTGCCTGGATTTTAACAACAAAGATATGGATTTTGTACATTTCTATGGACGACACGCTATGGAAAGAATTATGGAGCGGACACCTCTTCATCATGGCATCCAGAGTGTGGGCAGCAGAAGGGGATTTTCCAGTCATCAGCACAATCCTTTTGTGGTATTATGTGCGCATGATGCGGGGGAAGACCATGGAAACTGTTACGGCGCTTCTTTTGTATACAGCGGAAACTTTGCGGCAGAGGCAGAGGTAACACAGGCAGACTGTACCCGTATGACGATGGGAATCCATGACGCGCAGTTTCAGTTTGAACTTCAGCCCCAGGAATCCTTTACTGCACCGGAGGTTATGCTTAGTTTTTCTTCAGAAGGACTTGGAACACTGTCCCGGAATTATCATAAAGCTATTCGTTACCATATATGCAGAGGAAAATATAAGACAGCACGCCGTCCGATTCTGATTAACAACTGGGAAGCTACTTATTTCAACTTTAATACAGAAAAACTCCTGGATATTGCCAGAGAAGCAAAAAAACTGGGCATTGAAATGCTGGTTATGGATGACGGCTGGTTTGGCAAGAGAGAGGATGACGTCAGCGGACTGGGGGACTGGTTTGTCAATGAAAAGAAACTGGGAGGAAAGCTGAAAGACCTGGTAGACGGAGTAAATGAAATCGGATTGAAATTCGGTATCTGGTTTGAGCCGGAAATGATTTCCGAGGACAGTGATTTATACCGGGCACATCCGGACTGGGCTTTGAAGATTCCGGGAAGAGCTCCAACCAGAGGAAGACAGCAGCTTGTTCTGGATTTTTCAAGGGAAGATGTGAGAACTTATATCTTTGACAGAATGTGTGAAATTTTGGAAAGCTCTGATATTGAGTATGTAAAATGGGATGCAAACCGACATTTGACAGACGTATGGTCTGCGCTTTTGCCTGCAGAACGTCAGGGAGAAGTGTTCCACCGCTTTATCCTGGGTCTGTATGATTTTCTGGAAAAAATTACACAGAGATTTCCCAATGTGCTGTTTGAAGGCTGCAGTGGCGGAGGCGGAAGATTCGATGCGGGTATGATGTATTATCATCCGCAGATTTGGTGCAGTGATGATACGGATGCAGTGGAACGTCTGGAAATACAGTATGGTACTTCTTTTGCGTATCCGGTTTCCACCATGGGCGCTCATGTGTCGGTATGCCCGAACCATCAGACAGGACGCAGTGTGTCCATGAAAACCAGGGGAGTGGTGGCTATGTCAGGAACCTTTGGTTATGAACTGGATATCACAAAGCTGTCAGAAGAAGATAAACAGACAGTGAAAGAACAGATTGAAGCATTTAAAAAATATTATGACCTGATTCAGAATGGAGATTATTATCGTCTTACAGATGACGGCAGGAAATCACCGTTTGTGGCATGGGAATTCGTTTCAGCAGATAAAAAGGAAGCTTTGCTGAATGTGGTAGTGCTTAGAACAAAGGCAAATCCTATACTGCATACGGTATATGCAAGAGGTTTGGAAGCAGACATGATGTATCAGGTTGAGGGAAGTCAGGAGAAATTCTCAGGCGCAGCACTGATGAATGGAGGTTATCCGATTCCGGTTATGGGCGATGATTATCAGGCTGTACAAATCCATCTGTTGGTGTGTGAATAGGAGCGTCCGTATGCAGGCAAAGTTTTTGGAAAATGAATTTTGGTATGGCGGTGCAGTGTATGAAAGCTATAAACAACCGATTGGAGAGGAAGATTCCGTGGAATGGGATTTCAGAGAAAATCCCACAGCCAATCAGATAATGCCGCTGTTTCTTTCCACAAAGGGAAGATATATATGGAGTGAGAAAGGCTTTCAAATTCAGTTTCACAAAGGAATGATTCAAGCAGAAGGGGACTGTGAAATCCTTTTAAAGGAGGGATATGATTCTTTAAGAGGGGCGTATCTGGAAGCTATGAAACAGCATTTTCCTTTTCATGAAATCCGGCTTTCTAAAAGATTCTTTGAAGCTCCTGTTTACAACACCTGGATAGAAATGACTTTTTATCAGGAGCAGAACAGGATTCTGGAGTATGCCAGAGGAATTTTGGAGCATGGGCTGCCGACGGGGATTTTAATGATTGATGACGGCTGGTCCCCTTATTACGGAAAGTGGCAGTTTCGGAAAGATAATTTTCCGGAAGCCAGGAAGATGATAGAAGAGCTTCATAAAATGGGCTTTCAGGTCATGGTCTGGATTTGTCCTTTTATTACTCCTGATACCGTAGAATACCGGGAGACCAGAGATAAGCATTTGTTAATAGAGACACCGGAAGGCAAGCCAAGAATTCTGGAATGGTGGAATGGCTATTCGGCAGCACTGGATTTAACCAATCCCAAAGCGCTGGAGTGGCTGAAAGGACAGTTGGATGTCCTGCAGGAGATGGGAATTGATGGTTTTAAGTTCGATGCAGGAGACTCTTATTACTATACGGAGGGAGACCGGCTTTATAAAAAAGCAAATACAGATGAACTTTCAAGGTTGTGGGCGGCTTTCGGAGAGCAGTATGCCTTTAATGAACTTCGGGTTTGCTTTAAGACGGGGGGATATTCTCTTATGCAGCGGCTGTGTGATAAACATCATACCTGGGATGAGCGTGGTATAGGCGGTTTAATGCCTGGTATGCTGCTTCAGGGACTTACCGGCCATCCTTTTGGCAGTCCGGACATGATTGGCGGCGGCGAATATCTCAGTTTTCAGGAAAACAGCGGGGAATGTTTTGACGCGGAATTGTTTGTCAGATATTGCGAAATTGCTGCGCTGATGCCGGTCATGCAGTTTTCTGCGGCACCGTGGAGATTGTTGGGGAAAGAAGATTATGAAAAGGTACTGGCAGCCATGAAGGTACGGGAGAAATATCTGCCTGTTCTTTTAGAAACTGTTCAGTATGCTTATGAAACAGGAGAGCCTGTAGTGCGTCATATGGAATATGTATTTCCGGAACAGGGCATGGAAAAGACCATGAATCAGTTTATGATAGGGGATAAATTGTTGGTGGCTCCGGTGATGCAAAAAGGAGTGACGTCCCGAATGGTGCAGCTTCCGCGGGGAATGTGGAAACTGGAGGACAGAATTCTGGAAAGTAATGGGGAAGAATGGAGTTTGAATAGTGAAAAGGGTTTGTTAGTTCTGGAAAAGATAGAAAAATAAAAGAATAGAAGACGCGGGATATCCGGAAATGATTGCCGGATATCCCGCATTTTTTATCCGGGTAGTTCTGCGATTATAGTAATAGAACGGCAAAGTGGGTGAAAGAAATAACAAAAAGATATAAAAACAATACAAAATAACATGTGAGAAAGAAAAGGTATATGTTAATGTGTATACTATGTAGAAGAAAATCACAGTTTGTTTGTGATTAACGGCGAAAAAGAAAAAGAGAGGAGCAATTTTATGAGCAAGAAAGCAAAATTAACCAAAAAACTTGCTATGTTTTTGGCATTGGTGCTTTGCCTTGGGGACATGTTTCCTGTTACGGTAAAAGCAGAAACAGAAACAAGAAATGTTATGGAAGGGCTTGAGCCCAAAACAAATGCGGGGGAAATCATAAATCCTCTTGCAGCTACAGATGGCAACAAATCGGGAAGCAATGAGGACGGCAATAATACGAAAATTGTTGCTGGAGAAGAGAGGCCGGATATTGAAGATAATGGGTATTCTCAGTGGCAGCCGGTATATCTGCAATACGATTTTGGGGAAATTTATGAACTTAAAGAAATTTCCCTGTATCGTAACACTTATGATAATGCAATATCAACTTTTAAAGAAGTAAAAGTAGAAATTGCATCCAATGAAGAATTTACAGACAGTTATGTCGTATATAAAACAGCAGATGTTGAGGAAAGTGTAGATACAAAAGGACAGGCTCAGACGGTGGTGTTGCCTGAAGGAACAGAGGGAAGATATCTGCGAGTATGGGGAAAAGGCCATTATATACAGAACACGAACAGTGACTGGAAGGGATACAGTAATGGTGTGTTGTTTAATGAGATTGAGGTAAGCGCTGTTGTGCCGATGACAGAGCCGGAGCCGGAACCGGAACCAGAACCGGAACCGGGAGAGGAACTGGTAGATGCAAATATTATGTTAGGATTACAGCCAACTACAAACAGTACACATAAAATTGTAGTGGGGGGACCTACGGTACCGCAGGTACTGATACAGAACCCATCCAGTGCCACAGATGGTATGAAAGCGGGCAGTGATGATGATTCTAATAATACAAAAATTATTGCGGGTACAGAAGCCGGAGGAAATGATAATGGTTATTCAGGATGGGATTCTGTGTATTTGCAGTATGATTTTGGAAAAGAGCGAGATGTAAAAAAGATAGATTTATATCGAAACACCTATCCGGCAGCAGTGTCTACATTTAAAAATGTAAAAGTAGAGTTGGCTTCTACAGCGGATTTTTCAGATAGTGTAGTTGTTTATGAGGAAAACGATTATGAAGAAATGGCATCTAATAAAGGGGCTCCGCAGTCTATCGTTCTGGAAAGTCCGGTAAGGGCACAATATATTCGTATCTGGGGAAAAGGTCATTATATTCAAAATACGAACAGTTCCTGGAAAGGATATAGCAATGGTATTTTGTTTAATGAAATCGAGGTCATTGCTTCTATTCCAAAATCTGAACTTCCGACACCACCGCCGGAGGAAGAAGCGAAAAACATTGCAGCTGGAAAAATTCCGTATGTTCGAGGGCTGACACCAACAAATATCGAAGCTATTACAGATGGACAGGTAGATAAAAATTATGCAGTTCATAATAGCCTTGGAAACCGGTGGCTGCAATTTGAATATAGAAACAGCTATTTTATGAAAGAAATTAAGTTTAAACTGGAAGAGGGAAGTTATCAATCTGTAAAAGTGTCCGTTTCTTCATCACCAACGAATGAAGGAGAAGTGGTATTTTATAAAGAAAATTGGACTCAAAGTCCGGATATGACAGTGATAGATTTAGGCGAAGGAAAACTGGGAAAATATGTCCGATTTACAGTAAATAAGGACAGCAGCAGTCCTGCAAAATATTCAGAAATTGAAATCTGGGCAACAGGAAAAAATTTTGATGAATCTAAACCGGAATATGTAGAACCGGAATCTCAATATGATACGCTGGTTTGGTCCGATGAATTTAATGGAGATGTTGTGGATGAATCCAAATGGAATATTATTGACGGAATGGCAAACCATGGAGCTATCTATAACAGAAAAGCGGTAAGTATTAAAAAAGATGGAGAAAACAGTTATTTAGCAATTAATTCTAAAAATTATGAAACAACAGAGCAGTTAATTGAAGCAGTAGGGTGGGATCAATATCAAGATCAGACGTTAAAAAATCATGTTACCTGGTCTTCCGGACGTATTGAATCAAAAAATAAGTTTTCTTTCCAGTTTGGGCGTATGGCCGTTCGTGCGAAACCCAACGATTCTCAAGGTATTTGGCCGGCCATTTGGATGCTTTCCCAGGATGAAACAGGACATGACGAAATCGATGTTCTGGAATATCTTGGACAGGATGCATGGGATGCGTGGACTACGAATCACTTTGGCATTTTAGATAAAGATAAAGGCTCAGATGGTATTTCGACAAAGAATTATGAAGCATGGTGTCAGGATTTTCATGTTTTTGAAGTAGAGTGGAGTCCGGAAATTATTAAATTCTTTATAGATGGCAAACAGGTACACAGCACTACAACTGCAAAGAGTGACGGGCGTGATGGAATGCATACTCGTCCGATGTTTGCAATTCTGGAAACGCAGGTAGGAGATGGATGGGTTGGATCTGTAGATTATACGAAGCAGGAAACAAAACAGGACAGTGATTATCTGGTAGACTGGGTAAGAGTATATCAGACAGCAGATCAGCCGGTTGTACGTTTTGATGACCTGGAAAGTATTGTTGACGGAAAAAATACAGATTATTATATTGCACCGGAATTTTATACAGACGGCTTAGAGGAGTTATCTGACGGTAAAGAAACTTATGAAAATAAAGATAACTTTTACTATGGAGGCCAGCCGAGGTATGAAGATAGCCGGGTTATTGTAAAACAAGGAGCAAAAGAGCAGTTTTTGGTTTATCATATACCGGAGGTGAAAGATGTACATCTGACCGCTTATTATCAGACAATAAAGGGTGTGAAATTCCCGTCTTCTGTTGGCGACCTTAAAGGAAAATCTATGCGTTCCTCTTTAAGGGAGGGTAGTGAAGTGGACTTTAAGATTTACACCTCTGCTGACGGAAATGAGTGGACCGAATTTGGGAATGTTAAGATAGTAGATAATTTTCCAGAACCAAATCCTTCTTATGCAAGGCATACTTTTGATGCTTACGGACTTCCGGAGGGAACAAATTATGTGAAAATTGAGTTTCCGGATTACGAAGGCGCAGAATATACACAGGAGAATGGAGAAATTACGAAAGTCCAGAATACAGATATTCAGTTAGCAAAAGTAACATTTCTTCAGGAAAAAGGAGCGGACATTCCAGAGCCGGAAGTATTGCTGGACGAAATAGAAGTCACAAAGACTCCGAAAAAGACAGAGTATATGGAAGGGGAAGTTTTTGACGCGAAAGGAATGCAGATAACGGCAAAATACAGTGACGGAACAGAAAAAGATGTGACAGAATCCATTATCTACAGCAAAGAACCATTGAAAACAACCGACAAAGAAATAGAAATATCCTATACGGAAAACGGAGTAACGAAGACAGTAAAACAAAAGATTACAGTAAAAGCAAAAGAGAATCCGAATCCTCAGCCAGGAGAAATTTTAGAAGTAAAAGTTGTTCCGGGTGAAGCAGAGGTTAAGGCAGGAGAGACTAAGGCATTTACTGTTGAAATTGTAAGCAAAGGAGAAGTGACTAAGGATGTTACTTGGGAGTTATCCGGAAACAAGAGCAGAGAAACAAAAATAAATCAGGAAGGAGTTTTGACAGTCAGTAAAACAGAAACTGCACAGGAAATTAGAGTAAAGGCAATTGCAAAATCAGACAAAAATAAGCACGGAGAAGCTGTTGTTAAAATTAAGAAAAATACTGAAAAAAATCCAATTATAAAACCGTCCAATTCTTCGGGAAGTAATAATAAACCTTCCAAAGGAGTAAAAACTGCAGATGAAATGCAAACGGGAATGTGGGTTATGGCTGTAGCCATAGCAGGGGGTGTTATTCTTACGCTGACGATAAAAAAGAAAAAACATCATTAATTATTTAAAGAAGGACTGCTGTTTTCATACAAAAAAGGTATGGGGACGACAGTCCTTCTTTTTAATTTTTGTATATAGAGTTAGTCCGAAGTTTTCGCCGCTGCATTCTCAGTCATGCGCAGCTTTCGGGCGGCTTCTATTGTGGGGTAAGCTTCTAAATTGGTATGAGGAATAGCTGTGGCGGCTACCATTTCGTGCAGAAAGTTCTCTACCGCACCGAACTGCACATACGTCATCCTGGACAAAAGGTCTGGAATTTTTTCTATCAGGCTTCGGTTCAGAAGCAGTTTGACGGCACCGTTTAGAGACGTGTTTCCTGCCTGATGGATACGTTCCGGGGGAATATCGGGATACATACCGATAGCGACTGCGGATTCTTTATGGATATGAATTCCAAAGGCCCCTGCCATATAGAAATTTTCCACATCGTCTACAGTTAAGCCTATTTGCTGCAGCAGGATTTGTACCATAGTGCTGGCAGCGGCTTTTGCTTTCAAAAACTCTTGAATATCCGTTTCATAGAACCAGAGTTTTGGTCCATAGCACACCGCATATTCCTCTTCGTCGGGTTGCCAGACAATTTTATCTGACATTTCCGGCATCAGTTTTCCTCTGTTATCTACCCAGCCATTGAGATATAATTCTGCGAGTAAATCTACAATTCCGGAGCCGCAGATTCCGGCAGGCGGGACATTGCCCAGGACAGTTAAAGAGAATTCTCCGTGATTTAGACGCACCTGGGTTACGGCGCCTTTAGCTGCCCGCATACCTGTGCGTACGGCTTCACCTTCCAGGGCAGGTCCGGCGGCTCCTGCACCGCAGAGGAGAAAGTCCCGATTACCAATCACCAGCTCTCCGTTTGTTCCCACATCAAAGAATGCCTGAATTCCCTCTTTTTCCTGAATATCGACATCCATAAGACCGCTGATAATATCGCCGCCCAGATAATTGGCTCTGGCAGGAACCAGATATACGGGACAGGAGAGGGGGAGTTCCAAATCGGAAGCAGGACAGAATCCAAGCTGGTCCGCCCATACTGCATAGGGAGAGGCAAAAATGGGAAGAGGGTCTAAGCCTGTGAGAAAATGAATCATGGCATTATTTCCGGAAATTACCATGGCGCCACACTGGTATACGTCTATATTTGTGCGGTTTTTAATAGTTTCCATGCCCTCCAGAATACTTTTTAAAGTCAGCTGCCGCAGTTCTTCCAGGTGGTCCGGGCGGTCTTTGGTATAAAATATCCGGGACAAAATTTCCAGCCCTTTATCCCGCTGGTGATTTCGTACGCTTTCCTGAGTCAGAAGCTTTCCGGTATGGCAATCGACCAACTGCAGTACAACGGTGGTACTGCCTAAATCCACAGCCAGTCCATAGAGTACTGAAGTGGTATCTCCGGCTTCCAGATTTGTAATAAGCCATCGGGAGCCGTCCCAGCTTAAAGAGACGGTGATTTTCCAGTCGGCCGTTTGGCAGATTGCAGAAAGCTGACGCAGAGATTTTACGGAAAACTGTATAGGTTCCTTCAGTTTGGCGAGTGCATCAAAAATGCGTACTTGTGCAGAACGGGAATCATCTTCTGTAGGCGGTATCAGTTCCAGATATTCTTTTCGGCATAATCCAGTCATGGGTTTTCCTCCGGTTATTTATTTCAGTCGTTTGTCCAGTGCAGATCATTATTTATATCTTTATTTTGCATATCTTCCGGGAAGAAGTCAAGGGAAATGGATACTTAGCGCTTTCGATTGGCCTGCGCCAGTTCCAGTCGGTATTCTTTCGGTGTTTTTTTCATATATTTCTTAAAAATTCTGGTAAAATAATTCACATCTGCAATGCCGCAGTATTGCGCGATATTTTGAATCTGTATGGAGGTAGAATTCAGAAGAAATACAGCATGTTCTACTCTTTTCTTGTTGACATAATCTGTAAGTGTCATACCCGTTTCTTTCTTAAACAGGGTAGAAAGATAGCTGGCATTCACATTGAGAAATCTGGCCTGTGTTTTCAGCGTCAAATCTGCGGTTAAATCAGAATCAATTCGGGTAAGAACTTTTTGTACAAGGAGAGAAAAACCTTTCATAGAATGATTTTTCACAAGCAGGCAGTATTTGTGAACCATTTCCTTTTGCAGAGCCTGACCGCCTTGGGGAGAAGTAATCTGTTCGATTTCCCGGGCAAATTTGGAAGAAAGATTATCAATGTGCAGGGGATGAACGTCTCCCTGCTCCGCACCTTTTCTCAAAAGTGTGTTCAGAATAATACAGTAATTTTTAATATTGCGCACCGGATCAGCCAGCCGCTGCTCCAACAGGAGAAAATTGTTGCTGGAAAGCGCTGTCTCTGCGTTGTGAATAAGACCCTGAGAAACCATATGAATCAGATGGTTTTCAGAGGCATAACGTTTTTCCAGAACCTGCATACTGAGAAAGGCTTCTTCCGGTTCCTGAAAATTTGAATCCGAAGTTACCGGAACAACACGTTCAGACAGAGCGTTTTCTATATACTCTACAGAAAAATTTTCTGTGCTGCCCCAGATTTTTTTGCCAAAGGCAGTTGTAATCGCAAACAGTGTTTCTTCGTCCGTTAAAAAGGGCAAATCGGAATAGTACTTGTTTATTTGTGTGAATTGTTTAGGAGAGAGATTTAACTCTTCTGCAAAATTCAACAAGGTCTGTCGATTTAGTCTGCGATTTACATAAGGCCCGATAAGCAGGTAAAGAAGACCATCCTGTATGTCCGGCAGCTGCAGACAGATATAGCTGCACATATATTCGTCCTGGATACGGAAAATGGTGTTAGGTGTATTAAGACGCTGCAGAGCAGGTGTGAGAAAACGGGTATAATCCTTCTCGTTATAAATCAGACAGCGAAGCCCTAAGTCGAAAATGGGCAGAGTGTCTGGTATACCATTTGCAGGTGCTTCCAGAATGGTGAAGTGTATGTACAGATTTTCCAAAAGATTTTTCAAAAAAGTGAATTCTGCTTCGTAGAACATAAGACTCCTCCATAGGAAAATTTTTTTATATTATGGTATGATTTTTAACAAAATGCAAGAGTATATAAAAATTGTATGGAAATAAATAAAAAAAATCCTAACAGAAAAATGGAAAAGTACTTAGAATAAAGAACATAGATGTGAAATTTTATATGGAAGAGAATTTGCGAAAGGAGTATGTAAAATGGCAGAAAGAATCAAATTGGAAGTTGGCGGACTGCAGGCACTTCGCCAGATGAACCCCATGTTAATGAGCTATAATGTAGAATTTGCAGAGGTAACAGGAGGAACCTTCTGGAAAGCCTACACACCGGGACAGATTGCAGGTACAGAGGAGTTTTATGTAGAACCTACCACAGAGGGAATTGCAGCGATGTACCGGGATTTGATGCAGGTATATGCGCCGATCAATCTGTATGACGAAAAACTGCGCAAACTGGCAAAGGAACTGGGACCGGTATGGGTGCGTGTGTCCGGCACCTGGGCAACAAAAACATATTATGATTTTGACGGAACCACCAACGGAAAAGTTCCGGAAGGATACTTAAATGTGCTGACAAAAGAACAGTGGATTGGTGTTCTGGATTTTGTAAAAGAAATCGGTGCAAAACTGATTGTGTCTGTTGCCAACTGTCCGGGACTGCACAGTGCAGACGAGCCATGGACACCGGTGGAAGCAGAGAAACTGTTTGGACTGAGTAAAGAATATGGTGTGCCTATTGACGCGGCAGAGTTTGCAAATGAGCCGAACATGATGGCGGATACAGGATTCCCGAAGGGATACACACCGGCAGATTACAGAAGAGACCAGGATTTATTCTTTGCATGGCTGAAAGAAAATTATCCGGAATGTATTTGTGTGGGACCAAGCACCACTGGCGGAGATAACATTCAGTTCGGAAAAGGCAGCAGTGACAAAACCGCAGGCGGCGTAGAGCAGATTGCAGAAGAAACCTGTGACTGTGCAGATTTAATGGAAGGTACAAAAGTACCACTGGACGTATTCAGCTACCATTATTACAACGGAGTATCTGAGCGCCTTGCATCCGTAATGCCAAGCGCACACTGGGACGCATCTGAGGCCAACAGTGAGGAGTATCTGGCAACCGCTATGGAATTTGCCCGCACTTATGTACCTCTGCGTGACAAGTATGTACCGGACGCTGAGATGTGGGTAACAGAATCCGGAGACGCTGGCGGCGGCGGGGATACCTGGGCATCTACTTACCTGGATGTTATGAGAACTCTGAACGAACTGGCTGGATTTTCCACCATTACAAACGGTGTGATTTTCCACAATACACTGGCAAGCAGTGACTACGGTTTTCTTGCAAGAGAAGTTTTTGATCCAAGACCAAATTACTTTGCCGTACTCCTTTGGAATCGTCTGATGGGAGCGACTGTATTTGATACAAAAGAACCGGTACGCTACGGTGCTCATGTATATGCACACAGCCGCAAGGACGGAAAAGAAGGGCTGGTATATCTGGTTATCAACAACAGTCTGGAAGAAGCAACACAGGTAGAACTTCCAAAAGAAGCGGAAGTTTACATGCTGGCCGGGGAAGGCGGCAATATGAGAGCTTCCGTTATGACCTTAAACGGAACTCCGCTGGTACTGGGCGAGAACAATGAAGTTCCGGCTATGGACCCGGTAAAGGCAGAGGGAATGCTGGAAGTAGCGCCAGGTTCCTGTGCATTTATCGTTTTATAAAACTGAAAAGACACTTCATGTAAAGGCCCTTTCCGGGTGAACAGGCGAAGGAGAAATGCTTGTTTCCCGGAAGGGGCTGTTTTTTGTACATCTTCTGTTTTGGAATTGGATATACCAGATACCAAATGTCAAAGAAATCCCAAATTTTTTATAAATACGCTTAAATACCGATTAAATCACCCAAAATAAGCGGAAAGATTGACAAAAACACAAGCAGAATATATAATGATAAAATAATAACAATCTTCTGGTATAACCAGATTGGAAGGTGAGGTGAAAGAATGAAAGAGTTTAAGGTAATTGAAGTCAAGAGAAGTATCTTTGAGGACAATGCTGCAGACGCGGCCAGACTTCGGGAAACGCTCAGAGAGCAGAAAACTTTTCTGCTGAATCTGATGTCGTCTCCGGGGGCAGGGAAAACCAGTACGCTAAAGCGAACGATTTCCATGCTGAAGGAGGAAATGCAAATCGGTGTTATGGAGGCAGATATTGATTCAGATGTGGATGCGCAGAGCATTTTGGAAACCGGGGCAAAGGCTATCCAGATTCATACCGGGGGTATGTGCCATCTGGACGCGGATATGACCCGGCAGGGACTTCTGGAATTCGGTACACAAGATTTGGATTTGGTGGTGCTGGAGAATGTGGGCAACCTGGTATGTCCGGCAGAATTCGATACAGGCGCATGTAAAAATGCCATGATTCTGTCTGTGCCGGAGGGACATGATAAACCACTGAAATATCCCCTGATGTTTTCCGTGTGTGATGTAGTTTTGATTAACAAAACAGATGTGCTGCCCTATTTTGATTTTGATATGGAAAAATGCAGGGCGTATATTCAGAAGCGAAATCCAAAGGCAAGGGTAATTCCGATTTCGGCAAAGACCGGGGAAGGCTTTGACGAATGGACAGACTGGCTGCGCCGGGAAACAGCGGACTGGACAAAGGGACAGTAAAAAGCAAAAGGATAAAGAAGTAATAGAAAAAGAAAGAGGGTAAGACAAATGTTGTTTCAAATTTACGGAGAAAATGCGGGCTGGCAGCTTTTTGGCTGGCTCATGGTATTTGTATGTCTGATTTTAGTCAATGAAATCGCGCGCCGTTCCAAGGTGGGAGGAATTTTCTGTTTCCTGATTCTTCCGGCAGCGCTGACGGTTTATTTTATTGCTATTCAGGTTGGCGCAGCAAACGGCGCCGAATGGGCACTGAACAATGACACTTATGTACATATGAACGGCTGGTTCCACTATGCCAAACTCTATGCGGCAACGGCAGGCTGTATTGGTTTTATGATGTTAAAGTATCGCTGGGGAATCGGAAAAAAAGAATGGTTTAAGGTGTTCCCTTTTGCAATTGTAGCAATTAATATTCTCATTGCTGTAGGCAGTGATTTTGAATCCGGTGTCCGCGGCGCCATGGCTTTGGCTTCTCAGGGGGACCGCTGGTGGCTTTCCTCTGAAAATGTATGGCTTTACGGCGGCTGGTGGAACTGGGTCAATGGTATTGCGGGAATTCTCAATATTTTCTGTATGACTGGCTGGATGGGAATTTACGTTTCCAAAAAGAAACACGATATGCTGTGGCCGGATATGACCTGGTGCTTTATTGTTGCTTATGACATCTGGAATTTTGCCTATACCTATAACAATCTGCCCACACACACCTGGTATTGCGGTGTAGCCCTGCTTTTGGCGCCGACTTTTGCGGCTATGCTGTGGAATAAGGGGGGCTGGATTCAGAATCGTGCCAACACACTGGCGCTGTGGTGTATGTTTGCCCAGGTGTTCCCATTGTTCCAGGAGCAGGGGAAATTTGCGGTGCTTCCGGTGCTGTATAAGGATGGCGTTATGGACGCAGCGGTCCGCCCGACAGCAGTGAATCCAACTATGCAGGGGGTCATTGCGATTCTGGCGCTGGCGGCAAATGTGATTTGTCTTGCTGTGGTTATCAAACGGGCCAAAGAGCAGAAAAAGAACCCTTACACAAACGAAATTTTTGCAGACCAGAGAGATTTCAAACTTGCTATGGCAAGAGCAGAGAAAGAATAAAAACGATATGAAGAAGGAGATTGAACTATGGCAGATTCCCTGTTTCCTAATCCGCACCCGGAAGAACCGTTTCGGGAGCCTGTTGCCAAACTGGCAAAAATGATTACAGACAGAGCCCCTGTTGTACTTGGTATTGAGAAAATCACAAAGGAATCCCCGGAATATATCGGGCTTTCCGCTTTGTGTACGGACGAAATGGCAGAAATTGCCTTAAAAATGGGAAAACGCAAACCCAGAACTCTTGAAGATATGGTAAAAATCACCGGAAAAGATAAGACATATCTGGAAGATATGCTGCAGAAACTGGCAGTTAACGGTGTCATTGAATACAACTGGGAAAATCCCAGGCACGAAAAGCAGTATGTGCTTCCTATGTTTGTGCCGGGCAGTGCAGAATTTGCAAACATGAACGAGGATATTTTGCGGGAACATCCGGAGATGGGACGGTTCTTTGAGCGTATGAGCCGTGTGCCTCTGGAAAAAATCACCCATATGGTGCCTCCCGGCGGAGCGGGTATCGGCATGCACGTTATTCCTGTGGAAAAAGCAATTCAGATGGAAAACCAGTCTGTGTCTGTGGAACATATTTCTCACTGGCTGGACAAATACGAGGGTAAATATGCGGCAAGTCCCTGTTCCTGCCGCCGTTCCCGCAAAACCTTTGACGAGGGCTGTGCAGACGACCCGGAAGGCTGGTGCATTGCTGTGGGAGATATGGCAGATTATGTGGTGGAAACCAATAAAGGAGGACGCTACATTACCAGAGAGGAAGTTATGGACATTCTGAAAGTGGCAGAGGAAAACGGATTTGTACACCAGATTACCAACATTGACGGAGAAAATAAGATTTTCGCTATCTGCAACTGTAATGTAAACGTGTGTTATGCTCTGCGTACTTCCCAGCTTTTCAATACGCCGAATATGTCTCGTTCCGCTTATGTGGCCCATGTGAAAACAGAAAACTGCGTGGCCTGCGGACGTTGTGTGGAATACTGTCCGGCAGGCGCAGTGAAACTGGGGCAGAAGTTGTGTAAAAAGGACGGCAGTAAAGTAGAATATCCAAAGCAGCCACTTCCTTCCCAGGTTCCCTGGGGACCCCATATGTGGACAGAAGACTATCGGGACAAAAACCGTATCAACTGCTATGACACCGGAACCGCGCCGTGCAAAACCGCCTGTCCTGCGCATATTGCCATTCAGGGATATCTGAAAATGGCGGCACAGAGAAGATATACAGACGCGCTGGCACTGATTAAGAAGGAAAATCCATTCCCGGCAGTGTGCGGACGTATCTGCAACCGCAGATGTGAAGACGCATGTACCAGAGGAACCATTGACGAGGCTGTTGCTATTGATGAAGTGAAGCGTTTTATTGCGGAACAGGATTTAAAGGCAGAGACCAGATACATACCGAAGAAAGTCGTGCCTTCTTTGAAAGGAGAATTTTCGGAAAAAATCGCTATTATCGGAGGCGGTCCGGCAGGATTATCCTGTGCGTTCTATTTGGCTGAAAAAGGTTATAAGCCTACCGTTTTTGAGAAGAATCAGAAAGCCGGCGGCATGCTGGTCTATGGAATTCCTTCTTTCAAGCTGGAAAAAGACGTGGTGCAGGCAGAAATTGATATTATCAAAGAAATGGGCGTAGAAATCAGAACCGGTGTAGAAGTGGGAAGGGATATTACTCTGGACGAACTTCGCGCACAGGGGTATCAGGCATTTTACATTGCTATTGGCTGTCAGGGCGGAAGGCTGCCGGGTATACCGGGACAGAACGCAGACGGAGTGATGACAGCGGTGGATTTCCTGCGGGCTGCAGGCGAAGATAATACCTATGCGGTTTCCGGCAAAACGGTAGTTGTAGGCGGCGGAAACGTAGCCATTGATGTGGCAAGAACCAGTATGCGCTGCGGTGCAGACGGCGTTTCCATGTACTGTCTGGAGAGTCGGGAGATGATGCCTGCATCCGAAGAAGAAATTCAGGAAGCAGAGGAAGAAAAGGTATCCATTCACTGTGGATGGGGACCAAAGGAAATTCTCACAGAGAACGGCAAAGTGAAGGGTATTGTGTTCAAAAAATGTGTATCCGTAAAAGATCCGGACGGCCGCTTTAACCCCAGGTATGACGAAAGTGAAACCATGACCGTGGAATGTGACCATGTGTTTATGAGCGTAGGCCAGAGTATTCTCTGGGGCGATTTGTTAAAAAATGAGAAAGTGGAACTGGGAAGAGGAAACGGTGCAGTGGCAGACGCTGTGACGTATCAGACCGCGCAGCCGGATGTTTTTGTGGGCGGAGATGTGTATACAGGACCGAAATTTGCCATTGATGCCATTGCAGCAGGAAAGGAAGGCGCCGTGTCCATTCACCGCTTTGTGCAGCCTCACAGCAGTCTGACTATCGGACGAAACCGCAGACAGTTTGTGGAACTTGATAAGCAGGATGTTCTGGTGGAAGAGTACGACAATTCCAGCCGTCAGACTCCGGGATATGATAAGAATATTGACCGGAAAACTTCTTTCCGGGAAGCAAGGCAGAGCTTTACCGAAGAACAGGTGAAAAAAGAGACGGCCAGATGTCTGGGCTGCGGCGCTTCCGTAGTAGATGAAAACAAATGTATCGGCTGCGGCATCTGTACTACAAAGTGCGAATTTGACGCTATTCACCTGTACCGGGAAAATCCGGAGTGCAGCACTATGAGAAAGAGTGAAGACAAGCTGAAATACATTCTTCCATACGGGGCAAAGCAGGCTATTAAGATTAAGTTCTCCAAAAAGAAATAAGACAGAGGAAGAAATCATGCATGAACTTGGAGTTGTTTTCCATGTAATAAAAACTGTGGAGGAAGCGGCGAAAGAGAATCGGCTTACAGAAATAGAGGCGGTCACTCTTCAGATTGGAGAGGTTTCCGGTGTGGTGGAATCCTATCTCCGGAACTGCTGGAAATGGGCCGTGGAGAAGAGGAGCGAAATATTAAAAGACAGTGCTCTTGTGGTAGAACAGATTCCGGCAGTGACTTACTGTGAGGATTGTGAAAAAACGTATCCCACGGTAGAGCACGGCAAGATTTGCCCTTTCTGCGGCAGCGAGCACACATACCTGCAGCAGGGAAATGAATTTTTAATAAAGGAAATCAGCGGGTGCTGATAAAAAATACAAAACAACAGGCTATCGCATTGCTTCTGCATGTGATAGCCTGTTGCGTTAAGTTCGATTTTGTTATTCGTAGTAAATCTTTCTGTTTCCGTCAATGCTTTCTCTTACGGATTTGTCTATCCAGGAAACGGCGCCGTTTAGGTCCCGGTTTTTTAGAAAAGTCCAGAGTTTATAGGTGTTTTCGTATAGAGCAGGTATGCCGTACAGAATACAGAAGCGTTCCCACAGGGAAGTCACCGCTACTTTGAAGGAGCAGAAAATCAGGGGAATCAGGGTGTTTCCGGAGAGCAGGGCAAATTCGTGCTGGAAGTCATAGGCAGCGCGCACGGCCTGGTCGATGGTCTGAGCAGCGCCCAGACGTTCTACGATTTCCCCCAGAGAGGCAATTTCTTCGTCTGTGATACGCTCTGCGCACAAGGTTGCAGCCAGGGTGTCCAGGGCAATGCGGACTTCCAGAATTGAGCGTACCTCTTCTTCCCGCAGGCGCCCGCCGTTATAGTTCATAATAGCCAGCAGGGTTTCTACTGTGCCGTTTCTCCTGTAATCTGCCACATAAGTGCCGCTTCGCGGCTTCACCACCAGAAATCCTTTCTTTTCCAAATCAGAAATGCCGCCGTTTACTACAGCGCGGCTGACCTGCATTTCCTGGGCCAGCTGCCGTTCCGGGGGCAGCTTTTCTCCTACAGGCAGTTTTCCCGATAAAATCATCTGTTCTAATTGTTGTACAAAAAGTTCCCGAAGAGAGGGAGAACTGATTTTTTCAAACTCCATGAGAATCCTCCTTTTCCAGAAATGGCTTAAACATTCGGTAAAACAAAAGGGAATTGATGTAAGCAGTCAGCCCAAATCCGAAGAAAAACCAGCAGCAGGCATACAGGGGCATTAGTTTCAAATCCTGATAAGTCATATACATAGGCAAAATGGAAAGCACCGCAATGGCCAGAGTGGAGGGAAAATGCATAAAGGCAAAGACGAAAGCATTTTTCACCAGATTCAGAGTTGTGTTGGCAAAGGCGGCGATGACCGGAAAAATGTACAGGAAAAAGAGAATGAGAAGTCCTGCAATTCCCAGTGAAACATAAAAAAGTACGTTTGCTGCCGGGCTGGCGCTGCTTTGCAGAAAGTTTATATTTAAAACCAATATCAGCGCGCCTGCCAGAAGACAGAGCCAGACAACCAGGGACTGGATAAAGTTTTCCTTAAAAGCCCGAAAAAACGTTTTGACCGTCCCGTTGTTGTTTCCTTTTACTGTGCGGAGCATGCAGTGGTAAAGGGCTGTGAGAGCAGGCCCTATGGTGATAACGGGAATACAACACAGGATAAACAGCAGATTGGCAATGATAATATCTCCGATTTTGTTGAGAAAAATATGGACGGGATTTTCTTCGTTCAGTAAATTCATAAGCGGTCCTTTCCGGCAAAAGCCATAAATTCTATGAGGTATTCTAGCATTAATCCGTGGGAAATGCAAAGAAAATCTCCTGTAAAAGTAAAAGGAAGAGCGGGCAGAAAGAAAAATATGGAAAAATGAGAAGGTATTTATGGAAAAATGGAAGAAAAGTTGCAATGAATACAAAAGTATAGGGGAAAATGATGAAGGAGATAAAGAAAAATGGTTATTAAAAAAAGGAAAAAAGAAAATATACTGGGAAAAAGACGCATGAAAAAGAAAAAGATGACAAAAAATTACGCAATATGCACAAATAAATAACATTTTTCCATATATGCAGAACATATATCCATTTAACATAATTCCATGTGCAATTATAATAACCATATCAGCCAACAAGAGATAAAAAGTTGGTAATATGACGAAAAATCATTAAAGGAGGAAGAAAGTATGAAGTTTAAGAAAGTGATGGCATTGGTGTTGGCAAGTGCAATGGTATTCTCCATGGCAGCCTGCGGCGGTGACAGCGGCTCATCCGGGGAGACAAAGAAAGAAGATTCCGGTGACAGCGGTGAATCCGACGGCGGTGAATTATCTGTTTCTATCTGGGATACAAATCAGGAGCCGGGCCTGAAGGAGATTCTGGCAGATTTTACAGAAGAGACAGGCATTAAGACAAAACTTACTGTTGTAAAATGGGACGAGTATTGGACCATGCTGGAAGCAGGTGCACAGGGCGGTTCTCTTCCGGACGTATTCTGGATGCACTCCAATGAAAGTGAAAGATATATGTCTAATGACATGCTTCTGGATTTGACTGATAAGATTGCAGAAAGCGATAAAATTGACCCGGAAAACTATCCGGAAGATATCTGGGGACTGTATACCTATGATGACAAATATTATGCAGTGCCTAAGGATGTAGATACTATTGCATTGTGGTATAACAAAACCATGTTTGACGAAGCGGGTCTGGCCTATCCGACAGCTGACTGGACATGGGATGACGTATCCGAAGCAGCCAAGAAGCTGACAAAGGATGACGGCAGCCAATACGGTCTTGCGGTGAGAAACGATAACAACCAGGCCGGATATTACAATCTGGTATATGATAACGGCGGATATATTATCAACGAGGATAAGACAAAATCAGGCTGGGATGACCCGAAAACGATTGAAGCTATGAAGACTCTGGAAGGCTGGATTAAAGACGGTGTAATGCCTTCTATTGAAACAATGTCTGAGAACGGCGAAGATGTGCTCTTCCAGTCCGGAAAAGCAGCCATGGTTCTCCAGGGCTCCTGGATGGTTGCCGCTTACAGAGATAATGAATATACAGCTGCAAACTGTGACCTGGTAGAACTTCCGAAAAATGCGGAAACAGGCAGAAGAGCTTCTGTATACAACGGACTTGGATGGGCAGCAGCTGCAAATGGTGAGCATACAGAAGAAGCATGGAAGCTGTTGGAATATCTGGGTTCTGAAGAGGCACAGAAAAAACAGGCAGAGCTTGGTGTTACCATGTCTGCATACAAAGGAACTTCTGATGCATGGGCAAAATCTGCTGACTTTAATCTTCAGGCATACTTAAACATGATGGATGATATGGAAATCAGACCGTATTCCAAGACAACAGTAACCTGGGAAAACGAAGACAATGAAATCTTAAAGAGCGTTTATACAGGTGAAAAGACCATGGAAGAGGCTTGTAAGGAAATGGCTGACCAGATGAACGAAAAACTGGCAGAAGAAGGAAATTAAGCTTCGGCGTAAAATTTTAAGCAGATGATAGACAAACCAGGGCTGTCGCACTCATATGCGGCAGCCCTATGTTAAAAAGGAGTGATTTGCGTGGCAAAAAAAGGAAAATCCGCACACACGGGCAGACGCAGAAGTGAATTTTTGTGGGGGTGGCTGTTTATTCTCCCGACCATAATTGGATTGATTATTCTGAATATTATCCCTATCTTCCAGACCGTGTACCAGAGCTTTTTCAAGACGGGAGATTTTGGTAAGGGAAATATTTTTATTGGATTTGAAAATTATACAAAGGTTTTTGGAGATGCAGAAATATGGCAGGCTCTGCTGAATACCTTTAAGTATGCAATTATAGAAGTACCGTTTTCGATTATTCTTGCACTGGTGCTGGCTGTGCTTCTCAACCGCAAGATGAAGGGTCGTTCCGTATACAGAACCATTATCTTTCTTCCCATGGTTGCAGCTCCGGCAGCAGTTGCTATGGTATGGAGATGGCTGTTTAACTCCGATTTCGGACTTTTAAACAACATTTTTCATTTGAACGTAAAATGGGTTTCAGACCCGAAGATAGCAGTGTATTCTATTGCAGTTATCGGTGTCTGGTCTATTCTGGGCTATAATATGGTGCTGTTCCTGTCAGGACTGCAGGAAATTCCTCATGACTATTATGAAGCGGCGGAACTGGACGGAGCAACGGGAATTAAGAGCTTTTTCCACATTACCGTGCCGCTGCTGTCCCCCACCATTTTCTTTGTACTGGTGACCCGTGTCATTGGTTCTCTGCAGGTATTTGACCTGATTTATATGGTTATGGATAAGAGTAACCCGGCTCTGGAAAAAACGCAGTCTTTGGTATACCTGTTCTATAAATATGCATTTATCAATAAGAACATGGGATACGGGGCAACGATTGTTGTGGTGCTTCTTGTAATTACGATGATTATTACTGCATTCCAGATGATTGGACAGAAAAAATGGGTATTTTATAATTAAGGGGGGAGCAGAATGGATAGCATGGAAACAAAAAAGAAAGTCGTTACGGCTGTCATACATATTGTCCTGATTCTGGTGTCAATCACGATGCTGGTTCCGTTTTTGTGGATGATACTGACGGCATTTAAGTCTGTTACGGAAGCAACCTCTGTAGACCCCTTTGTAATTTTTCCGAAGGTGTGGAGAACAGATGCGTTTAAGGCGGTTGTCAATAACATGAATTTCCTGCTTTTATATAAAAATACACTGCTGTTGATTTTCTTCCGTGTAGTATGCGCGGTTGTGACAGCGACTATGGCGGGATATGCTTTCGGACGGCTGAACTTTAAGGGGAAGAATTTCTGCTTTTCACTGGTATTGATTCAGATGATGGTTCCGGTACAGATTTTCATTATTCCTCAGTATTTGATGGTCAGCAAAATGGGTATGCTGAACACAATTTTTGCCCTGGTATTTCCGGGTATGGTTACTGCATTTGGTACGTTCCTTCTTCGCCAGGGATATATGGGACTTCCAAATGATTTGGAGGAAGCGGCCAGACTGGACGGCTGTAATATCGGTCAGACATTCCTGTACATTATGGCGCCTCTGACACGTTCCAGTATGGTGGCGCTGGGAATCTTCACAGCAGTGTTTGCGTTTAAAGATTTGATGTGGCCTATGATTGTCAATACAGATAAGGATATGCTGGTATTGTCCTCCGCACTTGCGAAAATGCAGGGACAGTATAGTTCCAAGTTCCCGGAATTAATGGCAGCTTCTCTGATTGCCTGCGTTCCTATGATTATTATTTATGTGATTTTCCAGAAACAATTTATCGAAGGTATTGCTACCAGCGGTGGTAAATTATAAAAACACAGCAAACACAGAATGGGCTGGCGCAAAAAAGTAAGCGCCGGCCTTTTTAAAAGGAGGATTTCAAATATGGGGATTTTATTTCACCAGGAAACAAAAACATTTCATCTTTATAATAAAGAAGTCAGCTATATAATCCGTATTATGGAGAACGGGCAGCTGGAAAATCTGTATTACGGAAAGGCCATCCGGGACCGGGAGGATTTCACGCATCTTCATGAAGAAATGTCCCGTCCGCTGACTTCGGTGTGCATTCCGGAACCGGGTGTGTTGAACATGCAGTGCACGAAGCAGGAATATCCGGTATACGGCACAGGGGATTACAGAAGTCCTGCTTTTACGGTGAAACAGGAAAGCGGCAGCAAGGTGGTAAATTTCACTTATGTATCTCATGAGATGTATCATGGTAAAAAAGCAATTACTCCTCTTCCTGCGGTTTATACAAACAGTGATGAGGAAGCATGTACGCTGGAACTTCACCTGCATGACCAGATGATGCATACAGATTTGGTACTGACCTATACAATTTTTGAGGAATATCCGGTAATTACCAGACATGCAGCAGTTTGCCATAAGGGAGAAGAACCGATTACTCTGGAAAAAGTCATGAGTATGAGTGTGGAATTTCAGGATATGGATTTTGAGATGGTGCAGCTTTCCGGAGCGTGGGCGAGAGAGCGTTATGTGAAAGAGCGGAAGCTGGAAATGGGAATCCAGGCGATACAGGGGATTAACGGAACCGGCTGCGGCGCAGAGCACAATCCGTTTCTGGCACTGAAAAGGCCGGATGCCACAGAGCAGCAGGGAGAAGTCTATGGCTTCAGTCTGGTATACAGCGGCAACTTCCTGGCTCAGACCGAGGTTTCCACCTTTGATATGACCAGGGTAATGCTGGGAATCCATCCGGAAGGCTTTAGCTGGAAGCTGGAAAAAGGCGAAACCTTCCAGACGCCGGAGGCCGTGCTGGTATACAGTGACAAAGGTCTGAATAAAATGAGCCAGGTATACCACAGATTGTACAGAAGAAATCTTATGAGAGGAAACTGGAAAGAACAGCCCCGTCCCATTTTGTTGAACAACTGGGAGGCAACTTATTTTGATTTTACAGAGGAGAAAATTCTGGATATTGCTGCAAAGGCAAAGGAAGCAGGCGTGGAACTGTTTGTTCTGGATGATGGCTGGTTTGGAACCAGAAATGATGATTACAGAGGTCTGGGAGACTGGGTGGTGAATCTGGAAAAACTGCCGGACGGCATTGCAGGATTGTCCCGAAAAGTGGAGGCTCTGGGATTAAAGTTTGGTCTTTGGGTAGAACTTGAAATGGTGAATAAGGACAGTGATTTATACCGGGCACATCCCGATTGGATTATTGGAGTGCCGGGCAGGTTTGAGTCTCATGGAAGACACCAGCATGTACTGGACTTTTCCAGGAAAGAGGTAGTGGATTACATTTATGAAATGATTTCAAAAGTGATTCGGGAATCTCGTATTTCCTATATAAAATGGGATATGAACCGTTATATGACCGAACCGTACAGCAGAGGTGCGGCGGCAGATGAGCAGGGAAAAGTCATGCATCGGTATATTTTGGGTGTGTATGATTTGTACACCAGACTGACACAGGAATTTCCGGAGATTCTCTTTGAATCCTGTGCAAGCGGCGGCGCCCGTTTTGACCCGGCTATGCTGTTTTTTGCGCCCCAGACCTGGACCAGTGATGACACAGACGCTTCGGAAAGGGCCAAAATTCAGTATGGAACTTCTTATGTGTATCCTCTGGTCAGCATGGGTTCTCATGTATCTGCAGTGCCCAATCACCAGATGTTCCGCAGCACACCATTGTCTACCAGGGCTAATATGGCATATTTTGGAACCTTTGGCTATGAATTGGACTTAAACCTTCTAAGTGAAGAAGAATTGAAGCAGGTAAAAGAGCAGGTAGCTTTTATGAAGAAGTACCGGAAACTGATACAGGTGGATGGAGATTTTTATCGGCTGTTAAGCCCGTTTAAAGGAAATGAAACGGCATGGATGGTGGTTTCCCAGGATAAAAAGCAGGCAATTGCCGCATTTTATCAGAGATTAAATAAGGTCAACGCTTCCTGGCTGCGGTTCAGGCTTCAGGGATTGGACAAAGATATGCTATATGAGATAAAATGTGAAGAAAAAGTATATCAGGCTTACGGAGACGAATTGATGTATGCGGGAATTCCAATAGACAGAGAACGTCTGAATAAAAACGGCGGAGACTTTGCGTCACTGCTGTTTGTTCTGCAGGAGGCAGAGCGGTAGAGCCTGAGGTAAAGGAGTGGAGGATTTGAGCCGTACAGTGGGATTTACCAGTCATGCCAGGTATAAATGTCTGGAGGATTTGCAGAAAGATTCTGTAGATTTGTGTGTGACATACTGCGGATGGGAATACTGTAACCCGGGTTATCGTTTTGGGCCAAATAAAAGAGAAGCGTATGTTCTTCATATTATAAAGAAGGGCAAGGGAAAACTGGAAATGAATAAGAGGGTATATGAACTGCAGGCTGGAGATGCGTTCTTTATTCCGCCGGGGGTGGAAGCGTGGTATGAGGCAGACCGGGAGGACCCCTGGTGTTATATGTGGGTGGGGTTTGTAGGGATTAAAGCAGATGAGTGCATGAGCGGCGCTGGGTTTTCTCAGAGAAGTCCTGTCAGAAAAGTTCACTGTGTCAAAGAGGTAGGTGGGTATATTGACCAGATGTTGGAAGCGCATCAGCTTACTTACGGAGATGAGTTAAAAAGGAATGCCATGCTGTTTTTATGCTTTTCCGTACTGATGGACGACTACCGGCAGAATTTCGCGGGAGGGGGTATTTCTGCAAATCATCCATACCCTGGTTCTGTATACGTCAAGCACGCTATGGAGTACATCAAGCATCATTACAATGAGTCGGTAAAAATCGGAGATTTAGCAGATTTTATCGGGGTCAACAGAAGTTATCTCACCAGCAGTTTTAAGAAAACGACAGGCTGCTCTCCTCAGGAATTTCTGGTAAACCTGCGTATGGATAAGGCCAAATCTTTGCTGAAAAAGACGGATTTGTCCATTAATGCAGTAGCCGGTGCAGTGGGGTATACAGACCAGCTTGCATTTTCCAAGGTTTTCAAAAAACATTGTGGGAAAAGCCCCCGCATGTACCGGGAAGAGAAAAGCGAACTGGTAATTTTGAAAGACAAAGGTTATTCTATCACAGAAAAGTTATAACGAGAAAAGGAGATGGGTATTATGGTAAAAATTACATTTATGGGTGCAGGGAGCACGGTTTTTGCAAGAAATGTACTGGGGGATTGTATGTGTACGCCGGCGCTTCGGGAGAGCGAAATTGCTTTGTATGACATTGATGAAAAGAGGCTGGAGGATTCCCGGATTATTTTGAGCGCCATTAATCACAATGTAAACGAAGACCGGGCAGTGATTAAGACGTATTTGGGCGCGGAAAACAGAAAAGAGGCTCTGCGGAATGCGGATTTTGTGGTAAATGCCATTCAGGTGGGCGGATACGACCCCTGTACTATTACGGATTTTGAAATTCCCAAGAAATACGGTTTGAGACAGACTATTGCCGATACACTGGGAATCGGAGGCATTATGCGGGCTCTCCGCACCATTCCTGTGTTGGAAGAATTTGCAAGAGATATGGAGGAGGTTTGCCCCGACACCCTGTTTTTGAACTATTCCAATCCTATGGCTATGCTTACAGGTTATATGCAGAGATACACAAAAATCAGAACGGTAGGGCTCTGTCATAGTGTGCAGGTGTGCTCAGAAAAGCTGTTGGAAGGGCTGGATATGAAGGATAAGCTGGAGGGCCGGCAGGAATTGATTGCAGGTATTAACCACATGGCATGGCTGTTGGAAATCCGGGACAAAGACGGAAATGATTTGTATCCTGAAATAAAAAAACGCGCGGCCCAAAAGAACAGCAGTGAAAAGCATGAGGATATGGTGCGTTATGAATATATCCGTCATCTGGGATATTACTGTACAGAGTCCAGCGAGCATAATGCAGAGTACAATCCGTTCTTTATTAAGTCCAAATATCCGGAAATGATTGAAGAATTTAATATTCCTCTGGACGAGTATCCAAGGCGCTGCGTGAATCAGATTGAAGGCTGGGAAAAGGAACGCGAAGATATTTTAAGAGACGGTAAGATTACCCATGAGAGAAGCCATGAATATGCTTCTTATATTATGGAGGCAGTTGTCACAGACAAGCCATATAAAATTGGCGGAAATGTACTGAACAACGGATATATTGACAATCTTCCGGCAGACGCCTGTGTGGAAGTTCCATGCTATATTGACGGCACAGGCGTGCACCCGGTGAAGGTAGGGAAACTTCCTACCCAGCTGGCAGCTATGAACAGCTCCAATATCAGTCCACAGCTTCTGACCATCGAAGCAGCGGTGACAAAGGACAGGCAGAAAATCTATCAGGCCGCCATGATGGATCCGCATACAGGGGCGGAACTGAATATTCAGGATATTATCCGTATGTGCGACGAACTCATAGAAGCGCATGGGGAATATATGAAGGCGTATAAGTAGAAATGAAAAGAAACAAATAAATAAAGCAGGGATGTGATGGAACCAGCATATCAGAAAAAGTTAAGCTGTTTGTTTTCTGTCACATCCCTGTCTGCATGAAAAAGATATCAGCGGTTATCCAGTGCAGCTTTCAACTGTTCCATTGCCTGTTTCAGCACACTTCTTGGACAGCCGATATTCAGCCGCATATGCCCCTCGCCGTTTATGCCGAAAATTTCGCCGCTGTTCAGCCAGATTTTGGCTTTGTTCAGAAGGAAATCGTTCAGTTCTTCCTGTGTCATGCCAAGCGCGGAGAAATCCAACCAGGCCAGGTAAGTGCCGTCCAGAGGCATCATGGCAATCTGGGGAAGGTTGACGGCAAGAAAGTTCTGTACATAGTCCGCATTTCCTTTTATGTAAACTAAAAGCTGCTCCAGCCAGTCTGCGCCGTAAGCATAGGCTGCCTTGCAGGCTTCCATGGACACCAGATTGATGATGTCCAGTCCGGCGCTGTCCATTTCTTCCTGGAAAGCTGTCCGCAAGCCTGAATTGGGAATGAAGATATTGGACAATCCCAGTCCGGCAATGTTGAAGGTCTTGCTGGGAGCTGTGCAGACAATACAATTTTCCTGCATTTCTTTATTTAAAGGCGCAAATTCTGCATGTTCGTGTCCTGGAAATACAAAATCATGGTGAATTTCATCTGCCACAACTTTTACCTTGTATTTCAGACAAAGAGCAATGAGACGCTCCAGTTCGTCCTTTGTCCAGACGCGTCCGCCTGGATTGTGCGGAGTGCAGAGAATCAACAGCTTCACCTGTTCTTTTGCAAACTGTTCTTCGATTTTGTCGAAATCCATATAAAAACGGTGGTCTTCCCCCAGTGCCAGCGGATTTTCAACCAGTTTTCGTCCGTTGCGGACTACCGCATTTTTGAAAGGGTGGTAAACCGGCTGCATAATCATAACAGAATCCTCTGGCTTGGTCAGAGCTTTGATAGCAATGGAAATAGCGCAGACAACTCCGGGTGTGCACACGAGCCATTCTTTTTTTGGCGTCCAGTGGTGCCTTTTCGTCATCCAGTCTATTACGGCATGGTAGTAGTCCTCCTTTGGACTGGAATATCCGAAAATACCGAAAGCCCCGGCCTTTTCTACAGCCTGGCAAACTTCGTCGGGAGAGCGGAAATCCATATCTGCTACCCAAAGAGGCAGAACATCCTGAGGAACATGGTATTTTTCTTTGAAAGCATGCTTGATTGATGTAGTATTCGTACGGTCAATACAAGTGTCAAAATTGTACGTTGTCATAAGTATAAAAACCCCTTTCTGTCAGTAAAATAAAAGCACACTTATTATAGCACAGAAAGGCAGATTTCCAATAGTCTGTTTCCTGAATTCCCGGAATTTTAAAAGATTCTTTCTTGCGGCAGACCGGGCAAGCGGGTATAATAGAAAGCAAAGAAATACCATGAGCAACAGGGGGATAAGAAGTGAAAGAAGCAATCAAAGAATTTGAAAAAACAAAAGATTTTTTAATCTGTGTGGATTCTGACGGCTGTGTGCTGGATACCATGGACGTGAAGCACATGTGCTGCCTGGGGCCGTGTCTGGTACATGTATGGAATCTGGAGGAGTACAGAGATGAAATTATCCGGTTGTGGAGAAAGGTGAATCTGTTTAGCCCGGCAAGGGGGCTGAATCGTTTCCGGGGATTGGCCAAGGTGCTTGCAGAGATTCATGAAAACTATGTCCGGGTGGAAGGGCTTTCAGAATATATTTACTGGGTGCAGACGACCAGAGAACATTCTGACGAGAGTCTGGAAGAGGCTTTTGAGCGTACGGGAAGCAGTTGCATCAGAAAAGCTATGGAGTGGTCGAATCTTGTTAATCAGTCCATGGCCATGATTTCCGATAAAAAGAAACAGCCTTTTGACGGCGCGAGGGAAGCGCTGAAATCCATCAGAAGTTATGCGGACGTAGTGGTCGTGACGGCTGCCAATGGGGCAGAAATCCGAAAAGAATGGGAGGCTCAGTCGCTGATTCAGTATACAGACTTATTGGTATCCCAGGAAACCGGAAGAAAAGCAGAGTGTTTAAAGAAACTGGTGCAGAAAGGGTATGAGCCGGGACATGTGCTGATGATAGGCGACTCACCGGCAGATTTGAAGGCCGCAAAAGAAGCCGGAGCGCTTTTTTATCCTGTGCTGGTGTATCAGGAGAGAGAATCCTGGGAAGCATTTCCGGAAATATTGAAGCAATTTCTGAAGGGAACCTACAGCAGTGAGGAAGAAGCCAGACAAATTCAAGAATTTCAGAAAAATCTTGGTGTGCAATAAAGGAATACGGAGGAAAATCGAAGAGGAGGCTGCCTGCCATTTCATGGAGCAGTCTCCTCTTTGGATTTAGAGATACAGGTCTTTTTTGTTAAATGCCAGAATCCCAAGAGTGTAAAGCAGTACAGCCCCTGCCAATAGTATTACGACTCCAAGGACGGCGCTGCTTTTTCCTGCGATTAAGCCGTCAGCATTGAATAAAGTAAAGAAGGTGAAATATTTGGCTTTTTCTGCGGTCCCTCCTACATTGGCAAGCATTTGCAGCACATACATCAATGCGGGGACACCAGCCCCTAAAGCAAGGCTGTATTTGGTGTCGGACAAAAGGCAGGAGGCAAGAAAACAAATACTGCCAATAAATAAATGCAGACAGAGCAGCCCGCCATTGAGCGCGAGGAGTTTGGGAATGTCCAGTTCTCCCGGAAAGCCCTCTGCAGCACAAGTCAGTTCCAGAATGGTACTGTAGAAAATAAGAAGTACAATACCGCTTATGAGTACGGACATTTGTGTAAAGGCAATGGTGCGCCGCTTTACCGGTGCCGCAACCAGGGACAGCATAGAGCCTTTGTCTACATATCTGGCAATTAAGGCGTTTCCCCGCAGTATGCTGAACACCATTGGGAAAATCAGCAGAATAAAGCCATAGAGATAAGACACCATAAAACCCAACAGATTTGAAGCGTGGGCTTTCATGCCTACAGAGACCATCAAATCCGGCATGACTTCCGCAAAATTATCCAGGGTTTTCATCATTTCAGGGTCATACATGCTGATGATAATGGAAATATACAGAGTCATCACTGCGCCAAAAATCAGAAGCAGCCGGATACTTCCTCTCATTTCCCGTCTATATAAGGTCAGATTCATCATTTTTCTCATCTCCATAATAATTCATAAAAATTTCTTCCAGACTTTGTCTGGGCTTTACGGTAACCTGCCGTCCGTTTTGCATACCGCTAAAATCCCTGGCAAAGGCCTGGGCTGCGGCTTCGCTTTCCAGTGTTACAGTATAGGTGCAGATATGTCGCTCCCGCAGCGCGGAAGCAGAATCCACGGCAACCATTTTTCCCTTCCGGATAATACCGATACGGTCACATGTCCGCTCTACTTCTTCAAATATATGGCTGGACATTAAAATGGTTTTGCCCGCGCCGTTGGGCCCCAGAAACCCAAAGACTTCACCCTGCTTTACATGAAAAGATATGTCGAAGATTCCCTTTCCCTCTCCGTAATCGCGGCCGAGGTGTTCAATGCTTATTGTATTCATAAAAACGTCTCCCTTTGTGCAGATGGCGCCTGCTATGTGTATACCATAAATATACCTGTTTGCCCGAAAATATCAAGTGTATCTTTATAGTTATCAGAGATTTCCATACTGGAAATTGCAATGTGTTATATTATTTCGCTAAACACGCATTGCGTATGTGCGAGAAGTGTGTTATACTTAGAAAAACGCAATGCGAGGAGATGGACTATGGATACAGCAAAAACAATCAGGAGTTTAAGAGAACAAACAGGAATGAACCGCAGGGAGTTTTCGGAGTATACGGGGATTCCGGTGAGAACGTTAGAAGACTGGGAGGCGGCCAGACGGACTCCGCCAGAATATATTCCCAGATTATTGGCGTATCAGTTGAAGTATGATGAGCTTGTAAAAGGGAGGGAGCATGGAGATGGCGAAGACGAACACCGTTAAAGAGATGATTCATGCAAATGGGATTGACATTAATATTTATACACTTGATTTTGAAAATGATTATATATCATTGACGGATATAGCGAGGAAAAGAGAAGGCGAATATCCGGGATATGTGATTCAAAATTGGCTCAGAGGAAAAAATACAGTTGCTTTTTGGGGTTTATGGGAAAAGTTGCACAATCCTAAGTTTAATTGCCTCGAATTCGAGGCGATTAAAAATGAGGCGGGTTCTAATGGATTTGTTCTTACACCAAAAAGGTGGATAGGAACTACAAATGCAGTAGGAATTGTAAGTAAGGCGGGAAGATATGCTGCAACGTATGCTCACAGAGATATTGCGTTTGAATTTGCTTCATGGATATCACCGGAGTTTAAACTTTATATTATTGAAGAGTACCAAAGATTAAAGAATGCTGAAAACAACCGTCTCTCATTAAACTGGAATTTCAACAGAGAACTTGCAAAACTGAACTACAAAGTTCATACAGAGGCTATTAGGGAAAATTTATTGCCCCCCAGGCTGACCCCGGCTCAGATATCTTATACCTATGCCAGTGAAGCTGACCTGCTGAATGTCATCTTATTTGGTAAGACGGCAAAGCAATGGAGAGAAGAGCATCCCAAAGATAAGACCAATATTCGGGATAAAGCAACTATACACCAGTTATTAATTTTAGCTAATATGGAAAGTTATAATGCTATTTTGATTCAGCAGGGAAAATCCCAGGCAGAACGCATGCCTCTGCTTCGTGAACTGACCATACAGCAGATGACAGTGCTGGGGAATTTGAAACTGCCCCAGCTTCCGGAAGTGGAATAGAAACAAGGGTGATATGAGGTGAATTTTTTGCATATTTCCCGAATATTTCCACATAATAACTCCAAAGATTAGATTTACCAGAATAGGAATCTTTATAAAATGTGGAATTGGAGGACAGGAATGTGAAGGCAACGGGAATTGTAAGGCGCATAGATGATTTGGGAAGAGTGGTGATTCCCAAGGAAATCAGGAGAACACTGAGAATCCGGGAAAGCGACCCGTTAGAGATTTTTACTGACAGAGAGGGAGAGATTATTCTGAAAAAATATTCTCCTATTGGTGAATTGGGAACTTTTGCAAAAGAGTATGCAGAAGCGCTGGCGCAGGCGGCAGGTTGTATGGCCTGCATTACAGACCGGGACCAGGTAATTGCGGCGGCTGGCAGCGGCGCCAGAGAATTTGCAGAGAAAAGGGTGCACAGGGAACTGGAGGAAGTCATTGCAGACCGGAAAAATTTGTGTGTTACGGAGAAAGATTTTGTGAAAATTGTAGAAGATGACAGAGGAGAATACGGCGCCCAAGTTATTTATACCATTACCTGTGCCGGAGATGCCGTAGGGGCGGTGTTGATACTGGAAAAAGCAGGGGGACGGAAATTTTCGGAGACGGAAGAAAAACTGGCGCAGGCAGCAGCGGGATTTCTGGGGAGACAGATGGAGCAGTAAAGAAACAGCAGACTTTTGGGAAGCCCCGTAAGTCTGCTGCTTCTTTTTAAGATTCAATGGATGCCTGTCCCATTTCCTCTAAAAGTTCGGATTTGATTTTATAGAGTTTGTCTGACAAATCAACGAAAACTTCCTGAGGATTGGTGAAACGTCTTGTTTCGTCCCAGAGAGTGTTCAGCTCTTTCTGACAGATATCTTTGATTTCCATAACAGACGGGGATGTGTAGACACATTCTCCTTTCTTAAATACGGGAACCAGAAGTTCTCTTAATATATAAGAGCCGCCGGTGAGTTTTGTCTTTTTCCAGGTGGCCATAGGGTCAAAAAGAATCATATCTTCATCCGGATTGAAAATCTCATCTTCCAGACAGATTAAATCTGCACGGATTTTTCCTGTGGTTTTGTCATAGATACGCATGATAGTCTTATTTCCAGGATTGGTCACTTTTTCTACGTTTTCAGACAGCTTGATTTTGGGAACAAAATCTGCATCCTCTTTATTTTTAATAGCTGCCAGTTTGTACACACCACCGAATGCAGGGTTGTCGTTACAGGTAATCAGATTAGTGCCTACACCCCAGGAGTTGATTTTTGCACCCTGGGCTTTCAGACTTTCAATGAGATATTCGTCCAAATCACTGGAAGCGGAAATAATGGCGTCACCAAAACCGGCTTCAGAAAGCATTTTATAAGCCTGTTTGGAAAGATAAGCCAAATCACCGCTGTCAATGCGGATTCCATATCCCTTCATGGGAAGGCCGGCTTCTTTCATTTCTTTAAATACGCGGATGGCATTTGGCACGCCGGAATTCAGAACATCGTAAGTATCCACCAGCAAAATACAGGCATTGGGATATAATTTGGCATAGGCTTTAAATGCGGTGTATTCATCAGAGAAACTCATAATCCAACTGTGCGCATGAGTTCCCTTTACAGGTACATGGAACATCTGTCCGGTCAGTACGTTGGAGGTTCCCACACAGCCGCCGATAACTGCTGCTCTGGCTCCGTACAGTCCTGCATCTGGTCCCTGGGCTCTGCGCAGACCAAATTCCATTACACCGTCACCCTTTGCAGCATATACAACACGGGAAGCCTTGGTGGCAATTAAACTCTGATGGTTCAACAGATTCAGGATAGCTGTTTCTATCAGCTGTGCTTCCATAACGGGGGCAACGACTTTTAAGAGAGGCTCTCTTGGGAAGACCACCGTTCCTTCAGGAATGGCATAAATGTCTCCGGTAAAATGAAAACCTCTTAAATATTCCAAAAAATCGGAATCAAAGATGTTCAGTCCTTTTAAATAGTCAATATCATCAGGGGAAAAGTGTAGGTCGCGGATATATTCAATAATCTGTTCCAATCCTGCAGCAATGGCATATCCGCCGCCGCAGGGATTCTTTCTGTAAAAGGCGTCGAACACCACAATCTGGTCTGTGGGATTTTTGAAATATCCCTGCATCATGGTAAGTTCATATAAATCAGTCAATAGTGTTAAATTTAAGGCTCTCATAGACAGCACTCCTTTGTAATAGAAATATCGGCTTGGATTGCACGTTGTGCAACCATTATACCACGTTTCCCGGCAAATACAAAAAGTTTTCTATCGGATTTGGGAAGAATCGGGGAGCATATCGTGGTATTCTTCCAAAGTCAGCCCGGTGAGGGAAAGATAAAGAGAAAGCGTCTTCCCTACAAAGCGTATGTGCCAGGGTTCCCAGGGATATCCTGTAATGTGTTCTTTCCGCCGGGGATAACGGAGAATGAAACCGTATAAAGGTGCATTGGATTTTAACCATTTTCCTTCTTTTGTGGCGGCAAAAGATTCTTCCAGTTCAAAATTCAAAGAAGCGCAGGAGATGTCCAGGGCCAGTCCGGTCTGGTGTTCGCTGGTGCCGGGAGGCGCTACAGCAGTACTGCCTCTTTGCAGGGCATTCCGGTATAAGGCTTCCTGTCGTCTATAAGAGCGGTAACCGGAAATGCCCATGAGCGTAACGTTTTCAGCGGCAGCCCGATGGAAAAGCTTTGCAGCGGATTTTGCAGCAGCTTTTTCCATGAGGGTTTTCTCATGGTGTGCAGGAGCATGAAAAGGAATGCGGGCTTCTGTAAGATACGGCGGGACATACGAGGAGGAGAGCGTATGGGATTTATTTACAAGTAATGTATAAGACATTCGGAACACCTGCCTTTCATAATGGCTATATTTTATGCAGGAGAAAAGGAAAATAGAACTGGAAAAAAAGGGTATATAAAAAAATAAAAAAAATTTGAAAAAAAGGCTTGCATTTTAGAAAAGAATCGTATATAATAAATTTTGTTGTGAGGCACAACACAAGACAATGGGCTATCGCCAAACGGTAAGGCAACGGACTCTGACTCCGTCATTTCAAGGTTCGAATCCTTGTAGCCCAGCTTTGAATATCTCAGACAAAATGTCTGGGATATTTTTTGTTATATGGAAAACTGCTTAGAGATACCCGGTATAGCAAAGCAGAGATGCAGGAAAACAGTTTTTGTATCAAGGGAGATTGGAAAAATGAAATATTCTTTTGACAGCAGAGTCCGGTATAGTGAAATCGGAGAAGACAGACATCTGACTTTAAATGGTATGATTAATTATTTTCAGGACTGCAGTACTTTTCAGTCAGAAGCGGCAGGGGTAGGCATGGACTTTTTGGGAGCTAAAAGCCAGGCCTGGGTACTTTCTGCCTGGCAGATTGTGGTTGAACGTTATCCTGTACTGTGCGAAAATATAAAGGTATCCACCTGGGCTTATGATTTCCGGCATTTTTTGGGAAGCAGGAATTTTACCATGGAAGATACAGAAGGGAATCTGATTGCCTGTGCCAATACATATTGGACCCTTCTTAATATGCAGACAGGCCGTCCGGTTTCCATAGACGAAAAACAGCTGCAGGCATACGGATTGGAAGAAAAGCTGGATATGGACTATGCGCCGAGAAAGATAAAAAAGCCTATAAACGGTAAAGAATACCCGTCTTTTGCTGTAAGGCCTCATCATCTGGATACCAATCATCATGTGAATAACGGACAGTATGTGCTTATGGCACAGGAATACCTTCCGGCAGATTTTACGGTGAAACAAATGCGGGCGGAATATAAAAACCAGGCAAAGCTGGGAGATATCATTGTACCCAGTGTGCATGAGGAAAATGGTGTTTATACGGTGGTTCTGGACAATACTGCAGGGGAGGCCTATGCAGTGGTTGAGTTAAAATAGAGGAGATTGAGATGATAGAATTAGGAAAAAAGCAGGAACTGATAGTTGTGAAAATCGTGGATTTTGGTGTGTATCTGGGGGAAAGGGAGCAGGCAGAGGATAAAGATACGGTGCTTCTTCCTAAAAAACAAGTGCCCGAAGGCACCAGGAAAGGAGAGAAGATTTCTGTATTTATATACAGGGATTCTTCTGACCGTCTGATTGCTACTGTAAGAGAGCCGAAAATTCTGTTGGGACAGATTGGAGTCTTAAAAGTGGCGCAGACCAGCCGTATCGGTGCATTTCTGGACTGGGGACTGGAAAAGGACCTGTTTCTTCCATATAAAGAGCAGACCAAGAAGCTGCACGAGGGAGAAGAGGTGCTTGTGGCCCTTTACATTGATAAGAGCAGTCGTCTGTGCGCTACGATGAAAGTCTACCATTATCTGCAGACGGATTCGCCTTATGCACAGGGAGATACGGTGACTGGTGTGGTATATGAAATCAGTGATAATTTCGGTGTGTTTGTGGCAGTGGACTATAAATATTCCGCATTGATTCCAAAGCAGGAAGCGCAGGGGAATTATAAGGTAGGAGACGAGCTGACCTGTAGAGTCACCGCAGTAAGAGAAGACGGAAAGCTGACACTGAGTGCAAAGCAAAAAGCATATATCCAGCTTCATGAAGATGCAGAAAGTGTGTATGAAATCATTCAGGAGTTTGAAGGAGAACTGCCTTTTGATGATAAGGCGTCACCGGAAGTCATTCAAAGGGAGTTCGGGCTCAGTAAAAATGCATTTAAAAGGGCCGTGGGACATCTTCTGAAAGAGAAAAAAATAGAAATAAAAAACGGAAAAATTTATGCCCTGTAAGGCTTTTCCAAAAGGAAAGAATATGCTATACTGAGAGCGTATTTGAAAATTGCTCATTTTATGTCCAGAAGGAGGAAAATAAGTGGACTCGATAGATTATTATGACCGGTACGCAGTACCTTATTATGAAGAAACCGTGGATTTTGGCATGGAGGAGCAGATTGCCCGTTTTGTTGAGTTTTTGCCGGAAAGTGCCGATGTCCTTGATTTAGGCTGCGGGTCAGGAAGAGATACAGTAAGTCTGGAGGAAGAAGGCTGTGTTGTAACTGCTATGGATGGATCAGAAAAAATGTGTGAACTGGCCAGCATCCATACAGGAAAGGAAGTTCTTCATCTGAGAGTGGAGGATATGGAATTTGATGATGTGTTTGATGGAATCTGGGCATGTGCCATTTTGGGACATTTTTCGCCGCAGGAAGTAAAGTCTGCCATGGAAAAGATTCTCAAAGCACTGAAAGAAGATGGAATTCTGTATTTTTCTGTCCGCAAGGGTGATAGAAACGGCAGATACAACGGAAGGTATTTCTATGATTATGACAGAGAGGCACTCAATGACCTTTTGGATTCTTTTTCTAATATAAAAGTTTTGGATATTTGGAAGACAAGCGATGTAAGGGCAGACAAGAGTAATCGTTGGTTTAATGTTCTTCTTCGCAAGGAAAAGCAGGATTAATCAAAGGAGAGATACAGTGGAATTTGCTCATTTGCATGTACATACGGAATACAGTCTTCTGGACGGTTCCAATAAGATAAATGAATATGTAGCCAGAGTGAAGGAACTGGGAATGAACAGTGCGGCCATAACAGACCATGGAGTCATGTTTGGCTGCATTGATTTTTATAAGGCAGCAAAAGCCGCAGGGATTAAGCCCATTCTGGGCTGCGAGGTGTATGTTGCTCCGGGTTCCCGCTTTGACAGAGAGGCAGGTCATTCGGAAGACCGCTATTATCATCTGGTGCTTCTGGCGGAGAACAACCAGGGTTATCAAAATTTGATGAAAATAGTGTCAAAGGCATTTATAGATGGATTTTATTATAAGCCCAGGGTAGATATAGAACTTCTGGAGGAATACCATGAAGGAATTATTGCATTAAGTGCATGTCTTGCAGGAGAAGTTGCAAAAAATCTCGCCAGAGGATTATATGAGGAAGCGAAAAAGGCGGCGCTTCGGTATCAGGATATTTTTGGAAAGGGGAACTTCTTTCTGGAAATGCAGGACCATGGGATTCCCCAGCAGCAGACGGTGAATCAGCAGCTTTTGCGTATGCATCAGGAGACGGGGATTGATTTAGTTGTAACGAATGATGTGCACTACACCTACGATACAGACGTGGAGGCCCATGACATTCTGCTCTGTGTGCAGACGGGAAAACGACTGCAGGACGAGGATCGTATGCGATATGAGGGGGGTCAGTATTATGTGAAATCTCCGGAAGAGATGGCAAAGCTGTTTCCCTATATTCCGGAAGCGCTGGAAAATACCCAGAAAATTGCAGACCGGTGTCAGGTGGAAATTGAATTTGGGGTGACGAAACTGCCGAAATTTGATGTGCCTGAATCTTATACTTCCTGGGAATACCTGAATAAGCTGTGCTTTGAGGGACTGGAAGAGAGATATGATGGGGATTTGGAACCTTTAAAAGAACGTTTGAATTATGAACTGGGCGTTATTCAGAAAATGGGGTATGTGGACTATTTTCTGATCGTGTGGGATTTTATTAAGTTTGCCAGGGACCATGACATTATGGTAGGACCGGGGCGTGGTTCTGCTGCGGGAAGTCTGGTTTCCTATACTCTGGGTATCACCAAACTGGATCCGATTAAGTATGATTTGCTCTTTGAACGATTCCTGAATCCGGAGCGAGTATCCATGCCGGATATAGATGTGGATTTTTGTTTTGAAAGACGGCAGGAAGTTATTGATTATGTGGTGCAAAAGTACGGAAAAGACCGGGTGGTGCAGATTGTAACCTTCGGTACCATGGCGGCCAGAGGTGTTATCCGGGATGTGGGACGCGTTATGGATTTGCCTTACAACCAGTGTGATTCCATTGCGAAAATGATACCAAAGGAACTGAATATCACCATTGACCTTGCGCTGAAAATGAATCCGGAATTAAAAGAACTGTATGATACGGATGATACGGTGCGGAAGCTTATCGATATGAGCAGGCGTCTGGAAGGACTGCCCAGACACACCTCTATGCATGCTGCAGGCGTGGTTATCAGCCAGAAGTCTGTGGATGAGTATGTGCCTCTTTCCAGAGCCTCCGACGGTTCCCTGGTTACACAGTTTACCATGACAACGTTGGAAGAACTGGGACTTCTGAAAATGGATTTCCTGGGCCTTCGGACTCTGACTGTTATCCAGAATGCGGTGAAACTGGCAGAGAAAAACAAGGGAATCAGACTGGATATTGACCATATAGACTATGACGATAAAAAAGTATTCGCCATGTTGGGCGCCGGAAAGACGGATGGTGTGTTCCAGGTGGAAAGCAGCGGCATGACAAACTTCATGAAGGAACTAAAGCCGCAGAATCTGGAAGATATTATTGCGGGGATTGCTCTGTACCGTCCGGGTCCCATGGATTTTATTCCTCAGTATATCAAAGGAAAGAACAATGCGGAAAGTATCACCTATGACTGTCCGGAACTGGAACCGATTTTAAAGGCTACCTATGGCTGTATTGTGTACCAGGAACAGGTTATGCAGATTGTGCAGTCTCTGGGGGGCTATACTTTGGGACGAAGCGACCTTTTGCGCCGTGCTATGAGCAAGAAGAAAGCTGCAGTTATGGAAAAAGAACGGCAGAGCTTTGTGTACGGAAACGAGGAAGAAGGAGTTCCGGGTTGTATCAAAAAGGGAATTTCCGAGGAAATCGGAAACAAAATTTATGATGAAATGATTGATTTTGCCAAATATGCCTTTAACAAATCCCACGCAGCAGCCTACGCAGTGGTTTCTTACCAGACGGCATACCTGAAATATTACTTTCCGGTGGAATTTATGGCGGCAATTATGACTTCCGTGATTGATAACCCTTCTAAAGTGGCAGAATATATATTATCCAGCCGGAAAATGGAGATTGACATTCTGCCTCCGGACATCAATAAAGGAGTCAGCGAATTTTCCGTAGATAACGGTGGAATCCGCTATGGGCTGTCTGCCATTAAAGGAGTAGGCCGTCAGGTGATTGAGTCTATTGTAGAAGAGCGCAGGGAGAGAGGGGTTTTTAAAAACCTGCGGGATTTCATCGAACGGATGGCGGGAAAGGAAGTCAACAAAAAGGTAATTGAAAACTTTATTAAGGCGGGAGCTTTTGATGAACTTCCGGGAAACAGACGGCAGAAGATGATGGTTTATGTGCAGATTCTGGATGCTGTGGTACAGGAAAAGAAAAATGTTATGGCGGGGCAGATGAGTCTGTTCGACCTGGTTTCTGAAGAGGAGAAAGTTGCCTATGAGATACGCATGCCGGATGTGGAGGAATATCCCAAGGAGGCAAAGCTGGCTTTTGAAAAAGAAGTCCTGGGCATCTATGTAAGCGGACATCCTCTGGAAGAATATGAGGAAAAATGGAGAAAGAATATCTCTGCGGTAACTGCAGATTTTCAGCCGGATGAAGAGACAGGGACCCCCAGGGTGACAGACGGGGCAAAAGCCATTGTGGGCGGAATGATTATAGCCAAGACCATTAAATATACAAAGACAAACAAAGTTATGGCATTCCTTACCTTGGAAGACCTGGTGGGAACCGTGGAAGTAGTGGTATTTCCACAGGATTATGAGAAGAATGTGCAGTTTATGAATGTAGATGACAAGGTGTTTATTCAAGGCCGGGTGTCTGCAGAAGACGATAAGGCAAGCAAACTTATCTGTGAAAAAATTTTTTCCTTTGAGGAAGTACCGAGAGAATTGTGGCTGCAGTTTGCCAGCAAGGAGGAATTTCTTGCAAAAGAGCAGGAGATTTACGGACTGCTTCGTGATTCAGACGGTCAGGATCAGGTGGTGGTGTATATCAAATCACCGAAAGCCGTGAAACGTCTGGGGGCCTCTAAGACGGTAAAAATCAACGAAGAACTGTTGGACAGACTGTATGAAAAATACGGGAAAGACAATGTAAAAGTTGTAGAAAAGAGTATTGAAAAACTGGGAAAAATGAATTAAAATAAGATTCGATTGAACGAATAAACGAAAATAAGAAAACTGCCAGCGAGATGGAGGAGAAAGATGACTGCGAATAAAGAAATAAAGACAATAGGTGTTTTAACAAGTGGTGGAGATGCGCCGGGAATGAATGCGGCAATCCGTGCGGTTGTCAGAAGAGGTTTGAGCCGCGGCATCAATATGAAAGGAATTTTAAAAGGATACAGCGGTCTCATTAACGAAGAAATTATTGATATGACGGCTGTGGATGTTTCCGATACCATTCAGAGGGGCGGTACCGTTCTCTATACAGCCCGCTGTGCAGAAATGCGTACAGAAGAAGGTCAGAAAAGAGCAGCAGAGGTTTGCAGAAAGCACGGGATTGACGGACTTGTTGTTATCGGCGGTGACGGTTCCTTTGCAGGTGCTCAGAAACTGGCAAATCTGGGAATTAATGCCGTAGGTGTGCCGGGGACCATTGACCTGGATATTGCCTGTACGGAATATACGATCGGATTTGATACAGCTGTAAATACAGCAATGGAAGCTATTGACAAGGTTCGTGATACTTCCACTTCTCATGAGCGTGTAAGTATTATCGAAGTTATGGGAAGAAATGCCGGATACCTGGCCTTGTGGTGCGGTATTGCCAATGGTGCGGAGGATATCCTGCTTCCTGAAAAATACGATTATGATGAGCAGAGAATCATCAACAATATTATTGATAACCGTAAAAAAGGTAAAAAGCATCATATTATTATCAACGCAGAAGGTATTGGACATTCTCAGGCCATGGCAAAGCGTATTGAGGCTGCGACCGGTATTGAGACAAGAGCAACCATTCTGGGACATATGCAGCGCGGTGGAACTCCTACCTGCAAAGACCGTGTATATGCATCTATCATGGGAGCAAAGGCTGTGGACATCCTTCTGGAAGGCAAGACAAAGAGAGTTATCTGCTATAGAGACGGAGAGTACATTGATATGGACATTAATGAAGCTCTGGCAATGAAGAAATCTATTTCCGAGTACCAGTATGAGGTGAGTTATTCTCTGTCCCACAACTACAGCAAAAATAATCAGTAAATATAAAAAGAAAAAGGGCGTGCAGATGTGCGCCCTTTTTCTTTCAGGAGAGGAAGAGTATATGATTACAAGCAGTTCCAATGCACAGATAAAAAAAGTGCAGCAGATATTAAAGAAGGCAAAAACCAGACGGGAAGAAGGACTTTTTGCCGTAGAAGGTGTGAAGATGTTTCGGGAAGCGCCGGCAGAGCGGATTGGGAAAGTGTATGTATCAGAATCCTTTTCGGCAAAAGAAGAATGTGGGGAAGTGCTGGCCGAAAAGGGTCTGGACGGCCCCGGAGGACAGAAGGTAGAAATTGTGGAAGACAGAGTATTTAAGAGCTTGTCTGACACTGTCACACCCCAGGGAGTCTTATGTCTGATCCGGATGCAGAACCGGAGGCTGGAAGAACTTCTTGAGACAAAAGGAACTCCTCTTCTCATGATACTGGAGGATTTGCAGGATCCGGGAAATCTGGGAACCATTATTCGTACCGGAGAGGGGGCAGGGGTAACCGGAGTAATTCTCAGCAGGACGTCGGTAGATGTGTACAATCCCAAGGTGATTCGTTCTACTATGGGTTCCATATATCGGATGCCGGTTTTATATGTGGATTCCATTGCAGAAGAGGTACTTCCTCTGCTAAAGGAACGAGAAATCAGAACTTATGCGGCGCATTTAAAAGGCAAACATACCTATGACAGAGAAAACTATGAAAAAGGAACGGCATTTTTGATAGGGAATGAAGGAAATGGACTTACCGATGAACTGACAGCTCAGGCAGATGCGCTTATCCGTATTCCCATGGAGGGAAGTGTGGAATCCTTAAATGCTGCCATGGCTTCCGGAATTTTGATGTATGAGGCCAGCAGACAGCGTAGGAACATAAATTGAATATAAAATATAAAAAATAGCGAATGTTTTGACATATTCGCTATTTTTTATGCCTTGTCCCACCAAATCCTGTAAAATATTACAAAAAATACCGGGTTGACAAACAAATGTAACCTTGATAGAATAAGTTTGTAACAAAACTTAATAAATCTGTAACAAATATGAAATGACAGACTTATCAGGAGGTTATAGTTCAATGAAAGAAAGAACAAAGAAACTTTTGGCATGTGCAGGTACAGTGGGAGTTATGACAATTATGACAACTATTCCGGCCATGGCGGCAACCATAGACTGGAATGATAAAGCGGCGGCAGATGTGAATACATATGCCAATATCCGTAAAAGTGCTGATATAAATTCCGAAAGGGTAGGAATGCTTCCGGCAGGAGCGGTTGTTTCTGTTGTGGGAGAAGAAAATGGATGGATTCAGGTGGAATCAGGGGAGATTTCAGGATATATCCGTGAGGACTTGCTGGTGTCAGGGGAAGAGGCACAGCAGCTTTTTGAATCTGTATACGGAGACAGCGAACTGGTAGGGGCAGAGCCTCTGGCAGCAGCAGAGACGGCAGCGCCTGTCAGTCAGCAGGCGGTATCCGTATCCGATGCAGATCTGGATTTAATGGCAGCCATTATTGAATGTGAGGCTGGGGGAGAGTCTTACGAGGGAAAAATCGGTGTGGGAGCAGTCATTATGAATCGTATCCGCAGCAGCCAGTTCCCCAATACACTGTCCGAGGTTATTTATCAGAGCGGACAGTTTACACCGGCATCCACCGGAAAGCTGGCGTCCGTTTTAAGCCGGGGAGCCAGACAGAACTGCTATGATGCAGCAAGAGATGTGTTTGCAGGCGCCAATACCATCGGAGACCGCCTCTTCTTCCATGCGGGAAGCGGAAATGGTCTTACCATTGGAAATCAGACATTTTACTAAAATTCAGAAAGAGGAGCTGCTGGTTAATACAGCGGCTCCTCTGATTTTTTTCGACGCTCCAGACCGTCTAACATACGGTCATATTCAATGGCAGCCAGTTGGGATACCACAAATTTGCCGTGGTCATTTAAGAGGCGGTATTTGCGGATAAGTTCAAATTCTTCTTCCGTAAGACCGTTTCTGTTTTTTCTGAGTGTTTCGATATTGATAAAATCCTGATACAGATAATTTGCGTCACAGTCCAGTGCAGTGATGATGCGGCTTAGTTTTTCCGGATTCGGATAGGTCCGTTCCAGTTCGTAGCCGCTGATGGTCTGCTTGGATACGCCGATTTTTTCAGCCAGCTGGGTGCTGGACATGCGGAGTTCTGCACGCCTGTCTTTGATTCTTTTGCCAAATCCCATAATATGTCCTGCTTTCTCGTATTTTTTATAAGTATAGTACGAAAAATGTTGTATGTCAACGAAGACTATTGACAAAAAATGGAAATTCATATACTATCTTACTTATTGCGCATTGTATAAAATATACAAAAATGAGTTTTGGGGAGGACAGAAACTTGGAATGTAATTACGAAGAAGAAATTCTTCTTCTTTTAGATAAAGTGAAGTCTGACAGGATATTGGAAATTATTTATCATTTTTTAGCCGGAATAATTTTGCCTGGATAACGAAAAAAACGTTGTTATTTTCAGAATATTAGGATATAATAAGGTAACAAATCAGTAGAAACTTTACTGGTGTAGAGAACTGATAAAGGAGAAGGTGAGAGAATGGCAGGAATACCAATATCGGTTTTGTGGCTTGCAGTTCTGGCGGTGCTTCTTGTAATTGAAATCGCCACACTGGGTCTGACGACTATCTGGTTTGCCGGAGGTGCACTGATTGCTTTTCTGGTTTCCCTGGCAGGAGGACCGCTGTGGCTGCAGATTACTCTTTTTCTGATAGTATCAGTGGTATTGCTGTTGTTTACAAGGCCACTGGCACTCAAGTACATGAATAAAGGGGTGGAAAAGACAAACGTGGACAGCATACCGGGGAAAAGCGGCATTGTAACCCAGGGCATTGACAATTTAAAAGCCATGGGAAGGGTGACCGTAAACGGTATGGAATGGACGGCAAGGTCCAAGGACGGCAGCCTGATTGAAGAAGGAAAGGTTGTCCGGGTTTATGGTGTGGAAGGTGTAAAACTTATTGTAGAGGAGGATAAATAGTATGTTTGGTATCGTAGTATTTGTGATTTTTATTGTCATTGTATTGATGATTGCAGCATCCTGTATCCGTATTGTTCCTCAGGCGCATGCGCTGATTGTGGAACGTCTTGGAATGTATAAGGACACCTGGGGTACGGGACTTCACATTAAAATGCCTTTTGTAGACCGTATTGCAAAACGGGTGAATTTAAAGGAACAGGTTGTGGATTTTGCGCCACAGCCGGTGATTACAAAGGATAATGTTACCATGCGAATTGACACGGTAGTGTTTTTCCAGATTACAGACCCAAGACTGTTTACTTACGGTGTGGAAAATCCTATTATGGCAATCGAGAATTTGACAGCAACTACTCTGCGTAATATCATCGGTGATATGGAACTGGATGCAACTCTTACATCCAGAGAAATTATCAATACCAAAATGCGCGCGTCTCTGGATGTGGCTACAGACCCATGGGGTATTAAGGTGAACCGTGTGGAATTAAAGAATATTATTCCTCCGGCTGCAATCCAGGAAGCCATGGAGAAACAGATGAAGGCAGAGCGTGAACGCCGTGAAGCCATTCTGAAAGCAGAAGGTGAGAAGAAATCCACCATTCTTGTGGCCGAAGGTAAGAAAGAATCTGCAATTCTGGACGCAGAAGCAGAAAAACAGGCTGCGATTCTTCGTGCTGAAGCAGAAAAAGAGAAGATGATTAAAGAGGCAGAAGGTCAGGCAGAAGCGATTTTGAAGGTGCAGCAGGCCAAGGCAGATGGTATCCGCTTTATTAAAGAGGCGGGAGCAGACCAGAGCGTATTGACGCTGAAAAGCCTGGAAGCCTTTGCGCAGGCCGCAGACGGCAAGGCAACAAAGATTATCATTCCTTCGGATATTCAGGGAATTGCAGGGCTTGCTACTTCTTTAGTGGAAGTTGCCAAGGACGCAAAAAAGGAATAATATAAAATCAGCGAGGGGGCTGCTGCAGAGATGCAACAGCCTTTTTCTGTATTTATGAAAACGGTGAGGTGAGGATATGGAAGCCAGAATAGACCTTACAAAAGAATATGGATTGGTGCTGGAGGGCGGAGGCGCCAAGGGTGCTTATCAGATCGGCGCCTGGAAAGCCTTAAAAGAGGCAGGAGTAAAGATTAAGGGAATTGCGGGAACCAGCGTAGGGGCTCTTAACGGTGCGCTTATCTGCATGGGAGACATAGAGACAGCGGAAAATCTGTGGAAAAACATTTCTTATTCCAAAATCATGTCTGTAGACGATGAGGTTGTGGAGAAGGTTTTTCAGCATAAGAAAATCAGCAGAGAGGAACTGCGGGGCATGACAGAGCGCCTTGCAGGAGGCGGACTGGACGTTACGCCTTTAAAAGAACTTATAGCGCAGAGTATAGATGAAGAAAAAATACAGAATTCTTCCATAGATTTATATGTGCTTACCTTCAGCGTGGATGAGTTCCGGGAGTTGGACATTGATATCAAAGAGGCGGAGCCGGAGCTGATTAAAGATTATCTTCTGGCCAGTGCCTATGTGTTTCCTATTTTTAAGAACGAAAAGCTGCACGGAAAGACTTATATAGACGGGGGCGCTATTAACAATGTGCCTCTGGGCTCTCTGATTCAGCGGGAATATAAGGATATCATTGTCATACGGATTTTTGGAATCGGGAGGGAGAAAAAGGTGAAAATTCCGGAAGATACCACGGTGTACACGGTAGCGCCGGGGGTAAATCTGGGAAATATTCTGGATTTTAATCCAAAGATGAGTAAACGAAATATGGAGCGCGGGTATTATGACACCATGCGTATGCTTTACGGACTGGCAGGAAAAATATATTATATTGATGAACAGGAAGAAGAGTGTTATTATTTAAAGCAACTGACAGAGTTGAGCGGTGACATTTATCTGTATCTGGCAGAGGAATTTAAGCTGGATACGGGAGAAAAGAGGAGACTACGGAATCTGACAGAGATTATTCTGCCGGTAATTGCAGAGGAGTTGAAGCTTCCCAAGGACTGGAGTTACAGGGAATTATATCTTTCCATGCTGGAAGCGGCGGCCAGGCTGTGCAGAATCCGCAAATATAAGATTTACACCTTAAAAGAACTGCAGGACAGGGTAAAAGAGAAACTGCAGAAGCTGAAAGGACAGGGAGCAGCGCCTTTTATGCAGATTGTATCCGGAGATACACTGTTGTAAAAGGTTTATGTTATAAAGAGAGAAATACAGGGAGGGACCTAAAATGGATTTAAAAGGACGCAACTTTTTGACACTGAAGGATTTTACAAAGGAAGAAATTGAGTATTTACTGGATTTGTCCGCGGATTTGAAGAAAAAGAAAAAAGAAGGTGTTCTTACAGATACGCTGAAAGGCAAGAACATTGCTTTGATTTTTGAGAAAAACAGTACAAGAACACGCTGTTCTTTTGAGACGGCAGCCCATGATTTGGGAATGGGCACTACATATTTGGACCCTAAAAGTTCCCAGATTGGAAAAAAGGAGAGCATTAAAGATACTGCCAGAGTTCTGGGCAGGATTTACGATGGAATTGAGTACAGAGGCTTTGGACAGGAAATCGTGGAGGAACTGGCAAAATATGCAGGTGTTCCGGTATGGAATGGGCTGACGAATGAATACCACCCTACACAGATGCTGGCAGACCTTTTGACCATTAAAGAGCACTTGGGCCGAGTGGAAGGTGTGAAGCTGGTGTATATGGGAGATGCCCGCTATAATATGGGAAATTCGCTGATGGTACTTTGTTCCAAAATGGGCATGCACTTTGTAGCCTGTGCGCCGAAAAAATATTTCCCTAATGAAAAACTGGTACAGGAATGCAGAGGATTTGCAGAGAAATCCGGCGGGACGATTACGCTTACCGAAGATGTGGAGGCAGGGACTAAGGACGCAGACGTTATCTGCACAGACGTATGGGTTTCCATGGGAGAACCGGATGAAGTGTGGGAAGAGCGTATTCGGGAGCTGACTCCTTATAAGGTGACAAAACAGGTTATGGAAAATGCAGGGGAACAGGCGATTTTCCTTCACTGTCTGCCTGCTTTTCATGATTTGGAAACCGTTATCGGAAAAGAAATGGGAGAGCGGTTTGGAATTACCGACATGGAAGTTACGGATGAAGTGTTTGAATCTCCCCAGTCTGTGGTCTTTGATGAGGCGGAAAACAGAATGCATACCATTAAGGCTGTTATGGCAGCCACTTTAGGAGCGTGAATGTCATGACACAGGAAAGCATGGAACGGGTGCTTCACACAGAGTGGATGGCAGAGAAAATTTTCTGGAGGAACAGTGTGGATTCTACGCTTACCTGGGCAAAGGAAGAGGCGGATTTCTGTCTTGGAGAAAATTTGAAGAGCGCCCTTTTCCTTGCCGATAAACAGACAGCAGGAAAAGGACGCCTTGGGCGGGTGTGGAATTCTCCGGCAGGTGAAAATGTCTATATGACGCTTTTGCTTTTGAAGCCGCCGGTAGAACCTGTGAAAGCCTCGTCCCTGACTCTGGTTATGGGACTTTCTGTAGCCCAGGCGGTCCGGGATATAACCGGGATTTCGGCGGGGATTAAATGGCCCAATGATGTTGTAGCAGCGGGAAAGAAAATCTGCGGGATTCTCACAGAGATGAAAATTCGGGGAGAGAAAGCGGAATATGTCAGCATTGGTGTGGGTATAAATATGAACCAGAGGGAATTTCCGGAAGAATTGCAGGATAAGGCCACATCGCTGGCTCTTGAGTTGGGATGTGAGGTTGTCCGGGAAGAAATTACGGCCGGAGTCGTGGAAAGATTTGAAAAAAACTATGAACTTTTTCTGGAAAAGCAGGATTTGCAGTCTTTAAGGGAAGAATATGAAAGGCTTCTGCTGAATAAAGACCGGCAGGTGCGGATACTGGAAAAAGAGAAAGAGAGCATAGGAATTGCCAGAGGTATTACGCCTGCGGGAGAACTTCTGGTGGAGGACGAAAATGGAGCAGTGCGGCAGGTACTCTCAGGAGAAGTTTCCGTGAGAGGGCTGTACAGCTATGTGTAAAGGGAGAATGAGATGTACAAGGATAAGGTAGTGCTGTGCGGCGCAAGCGCCTATGAACAGAAGTATTATTTTAATGAGGATTTTGCCTCACTTCCCCAGTCCATACAGGACGAACTGCATATTATGTGTGTACTGTATACAGAGGAAATCGGGGGGATTCTGACTTTGGAGTTTGACGAGGAGGGAAATCTGCAGTTTCAGGTGGAGTCCCTGGAAGCAGACGCCATGTTTGATGAAATCGGCAGTGTGCTGAAAATTAAGGATTTACAGAATAAGAAGAAAGAACTGCTGGAGTCTCTGGAATTATACTACAGGGTATTTTTCCTGGGAGAGGAGGTTGAGGAATAGGATATGCTGTTAGTAATTGATGTGGGAAATACGCATATTACGCTGGGTGTGTTTGATAAAAAAGAATTGCTGGGAACCTTCCGTATGACTACCAGGCAGAGCCGGACTTCTGATGAATACGGAATTCTCATGTGCAATATGCTGGAATACAGAGGGATTGCAAAGGACAAGATTGAGGACGTAATTATCAGTTCTGTAGTGCCGGATGTCATGCATTCCCTGACCAGCAGTGTGATTAAATACTTTGACCGGAAACCTTTAAATGTAGGGCCGGGATGTAAGACGGGAATCCGCATTACGGCCGTGAATCCCAAGGAAGTAGGGGCAGACCGGATTGTGGATGCAGTGGCGGCGTATGAAAGATACGGCGGTCCGGTGTTGGTGCTGGATTTCGGAACGGCCACAACCTATGATTTGATTGGTGAGGACGGCAGCTTTGAGGCGGGCATTACGTCTCCGGGTATTGAAATCAGTGCAAAAGCTTTATGGCAGGATGCGGCCAAGCTTCCTAAGATTGCCATTGAAAAGCCGAAATCCATTCTGGCAAAGGAAACAATCAGCAGTATGCAGGCAGGTCTGGTGTATGGCTATATTGGACAGGTGGAATATATTGTAAAAAAGGTAAAGGAAGAATCCGGGCTTGAAAATATGAAGGTAGTAGCCACAGGCGGTTTGGGAAAAATTATTGCAGACGAGACAGACTGTATTGATGTGTATGATTCTCAGCTTACTCTGGAAGGGCTGCGGATTATTTACGAAAAAACGAAGAAAAGCAGAGGTTAAGATGAAACTTAGGATAGGAAAGGTAACTCTTGAGAATAATCTGATACTGGCGCCCATGGCAGGAGTAACGGACCTGCCATTTCGTTTGCTGTGCAAGGAACAGGGTGCGGGGCTTATCTGTACGGAAATGGTCAGTGCAAAAGCCATACACTTTCAGAATAAAAATACAGAAAGCCTTATGGAGATTGAGGAGAGAGAAAGGCCGGTGTCTTTGCAGATATTTGGTTCAGAGCCGGATTTGATGGCAGAGATAGCCAAGCGGATTGAGCACCGAAATTTTGATATTCTGGACATTAACATGGGCTGCCCGGTGCCCAAGGTAGTAAACAACGGAGAGGGGTCAGCTCTGATGAAAAAACCGGAGTTGGTTCATGAAATTGTATACAAGGTATCCCACGCCATTGAGAAGCCTGTAACTGTAAAGATAAGAAAAGGTTTTACAGAGGATGCTGTCAATGCAGTGGAAATTGCGAAAATTGCAGAAGAGGCGGGAGCAGCCGCTGTTGCAGTACACGGCAGAACCAGGGAGCAGTACTATGCAGGGCAGGCGGACTGGGATATTATCCGCCAGGTGAAGGAAGCAGTGTCCATTCCGGTCATTGGAAACGGAGATGTGGATTCTCCCCAAAAAGCGGAGGCTCTGGTGAGGGAGACAGGATGCGACGGTATTATGATAGGAAGGGCTGTACAGGGAAACCCCTGGCTGTTTTCCCGAATTCTCCATTATCAGGAGACGGGAGAGCTTCTGCCGCCGCCATCCATGGAAGAGGTAAAGGATATGATGCTGCGTCATGCAAAAATGCAGCTGGAATATAAAGGCGTTTATACCGGTATGCGGGAAATGCGCAAGCATGTGGCCTGGTACACTTCGGGAATGCCGCATTCTGCCTCTGTGCGCAGGCAGGTAAATGAAGTGGAAAGCTATGCACAGCTGGAGGAACTGGTGAGCCGGATGTAGAAGAATACTTTCAAAAATGGGGATTTTGCCAATTTTGCCCCTGATTTTAGGAAGAAAGGGCTATTTGGCTTGACATCTGCATATCTATTATTTATAATATTATGACTGTTAAGTAGCGGTATTTATGTGGACAGGGCTTTTTTTAATCCCTGGATTCCATTATGAATATATGAGAAAGGGTGTAGAATTAAAATGGAAGAAAAGAAAACAATACTGACGTATGCGGGACTGACAAAACTGGAAGAAGAATTACATGACTTAAAAGTCGTTCGGAGAAAAGAAGTAGCAGAAAAAATCAAAGAGGCAAGAGAACAGGGTGACTTATCTGAAAATGCAGAATACGATGCAGCAAAAGATGAGCAGAGAGATATTGAGGCCAGAATTGAAGAAATCGAAAAAATTCTGAAAAATGCCGAAGTTGTAGTAGAAGATGAAGTAGACCTGGACAAAATCAGTGTTGGCTGTAAAGTAAAGGTTTATGATGTGGAATTTGAGGAAGAAATTGAGTTTAAAATCGTAGGCTCTACAGAGGCCAACAGCCTGGAGGGTAAAATTTCCAATGAATCACCGGTTGGAAAGGCGCTTATCGGTGCAAGGAAAGGTGAAACCGTTTCCGTAGAAATGCCGGCAGGCACTATGGAATACAAGGTTCTTGAAATCGAAAGAAATATTTAAGGATACCAGACAAATAAACGTAAGGAGTGTGTACAAAGTGGCAGAACAGCAGAAGAAAGCACAGGAACAGGACTTGAACCAGTTATTAAAGGTACGCCGTGAGAAGCTGTCCCAGCTTCAGGAGGAAGGAAGAGACCCGTTCCAGATTACCAAGTATGATGTGACTCATCACAGTATGGAAGTGAAAAAAGCCTTTGAAGAATTAGAAGGCAAGAGCGTTTCCCTGGCAGGACGTATGATGTCCAAGCGTGTTATGGGAAAAGCTTCTTTTTGCAGTATTCAGGATTTACAGGGTGCAATTCAGTCTTATGTAGCAAGAGATAATATAGGGGAAGATTCCTATAAAGACTTCAAAAAAATGGATATTGGTGACATTGTAGGCATTAAGGGTGAGGTGTTTAAGACAAAAACCGGTGAAATTTCCATCCATGCCACAGAAGTGACACTGCTTTCCAAGAGTTTAAATCCTCTTCCGGAAAAATTCCACGGCCTGACAAACACAGACCTGCGTTACCGTCAGAGATATGTGGATTTGATTATGAACGAAGATGTAAAGGAAACTTTTATCAAGCGTTCTAAAATCATTGCAAGTATTCGTCACTATTTAAACGGACAGGGATTCCTGGAAGTGGAAACTCCTATGCTGGTAGCCAATGCCGGCGGTGCGGCAGCGCGTCCTTTTGAAACACATTTCAATGCGTTGGATGAGGACTTTAAGCTGCGTATTTCTCTGGAACTGTATCTGAAGAGACTGATTGTAGGCGGTATGGAGCGAGTATACGAAATCGGACGTGTATTCCGTAACGAAGGTCTGGACACCAGACACAATCCGGAATTTACTTTAATGGAATTATATCAGGCTTACACGGATTACCACGGCATGATGGACTTGACGGAAAATCTGTACCGTCATGTGGCGCAGGAAGTTCTGGGCACAACAAAAATCAGCTACAATGGCGTGGAAATGGATTTAGGAAAGCCATTTGAACGTATCACTATGGTAGACGCGGTTAAGAAATATGCAGGTGTGGACTTTAACGAGATTCATACACTGAAAGAAGCCAGAGCTGTGGCAAAGGAACATCATGTAGAGTACGAAGAACGCCATAAAAAGGGCGATATTCTGTCTCTGTTCTTTGAAGAGTTTGCAGAAGAGCATTTGATTCAGCCAACCTTTGTTATGGACCACCCAATCGAGATTTCTCCGCTGACTAAGAAGAAACCGGAAAATCCGGAATATACAGAGAGATTTGAGTTCTTTATGAACGGCTGGGAAATGGCAAACGCTTACTCTGAACTCAATGACCCTATTGACCAGAGAGAGAGATTTAAAGCACAGGAAGAACTGTTGGCTCAGGGTGATGAAGAAGCCAATACCACAGATGAAGACTTTCTGCATGCACTGGAAATCGGTATGCCACCTACAGGCGGTATCGGCTTCGGTATCGACAGAATGGTTATGTTACTGACAGATTCTGCAGCAATTCGTGATGTTCTGGCCTTCCCGACAATGAAGTCACAGGGCGCTGCGAAGAACGAAGCAAACAACGCAACACAGGTAAAAACAGAAGAAAAACCAGCAGAAAAAATTGATTTTTCTAATGTGA
>OLRK01000240.1_pt1 | contig 68684 bp, 66 predicted proteins | sample 1672911 | NCBI WGS metagenome assembly OLRK01 (sample SAMEA3136736, study PRJEB25190) | human gut metagenome | biome: human gut; feature: human-associated habitat; material: faeces | place: Austria | collected 2013
CAGGGCTCTGCCCTGAGAACCCGCAGCCTTTGAAAAGGCTGGCGAAACTTTTATTACGCCTGCGGGCGGGAAAAGGGTGCGGTTTTATTTTTTCCAGGCCTTTCCCAAAGCGCTCACCGCATCAGGCAATTTTTCCGACGGAATACCGGCATAGCCCAAAATCACAGTTGCGGGTGGACAGGCTACTGCGGTATCCACATAATATCCGGATAATCCATACACCCGAACACCCTGTTTCGCCGCTGATGCGATCAATTCGCCTTCATCCATACCATTTTCCACATGCAATAGGATATGCAGACCGGCTTCCGCACCCGATACCGTATACATTCCGCGCAGCTCGGATTGTGCCAGTGCATCCAACAGACTTTCCAGACGTGCTTTATATTGAATACGAATGCGGTTGACATGCCGTTCAAAGCTGCCGGTCTCGAGAAATCGTGCAAGCGTATACTGCTCAAACACCGGGACGGTGGAGGCATAGCCGCCGAACTTTGCCTGATAGGCAGGCAGTAGGCGGCGCGGGAGAACCAGATAGCCGATACGCAGCGAGGGAGCCAGACTCTTAGCGAAGGTGTTGAGGTAGATCACACGATCTTCGTGGTCAAGCTCTTTGAGCGCCGGAATGGGACGGGAAGTAAAGCGGAACTCGGAATCGTAATCATCCTCGATCAAGTACCGATCTTCGCCCTCACTCGCCCAGCGCAGCAGGGAAGCGCGGCGGGCAGCTGGGGTGACAATGCCGAGGGGAAAGTGATGGGACGGGGTCAAATAGGCGACTGATGCAGCACTCTGCCGCAGTGCTTCCATGGACAGACCTTCATCATCCAGCGGAATGGGTGCAGTTTCCGCATCGTTTGCTCGGAAAATCTGAGTTAATTTCGGATAGCCCGGGGTCTCAATGGCATAAGTGCGTGTACGCCCCAAAAGCTGGATGAGCAGAGTGACCAGATATTCCGATCCTGCACCGACGACAATCTGGTCGGTGTCTACCGAGATGCCGCGAAAGGCGTACAAATATTGCCGAATCTGCTCGCGCAGTGCGGGTACGCCCTGCGGTGCAGCAGCCAGAAGCAAACTGCGGTCGTAGTCGGTGAGCACCGCGCGGGACAACTTTGCCCAGGTAGAAAACGGGAAGCAATCGGTGTCGACGACATTGGTTTTAAAATCAAAATCCGCGGTCTGTTCGGTCTTTTCCTGCTGCTTTTCCGGTGCAGCTTGTGCACAAGCCGTGCGCGGCAGGGCATCGAGCTGCTGCACGAAATATCCGCTTCTGGGCACGGCACGCAGATAGCCCTCGGCGGTCAGCTGGCCGTAAGCGGCCTCGACCGTGATCTGACTGACCTTGAGGTGCTCAGCGAGTGGACGCTTGGCGGGCAGTCGGGTGCCGCCGGCGAGCACGCCGTTCATAATGTCGGCACGGATGGCGCGGTATAGCTGCTCGTAGAGCGGCATTTTTGCAGTGTGATCGAGGTGATAGGTCAGCATACATCCAGCCTCCGCAGGTAATATGAGTTCAGAATAGCCGTTTTACGCGGTAAAGTCAAGTCAAAAAGGCACCGATCGCGTGTGATCAGTGCCCCTCGGTATGGTCGTTATTGGTCTTGCTGTTCAAAGAAGGATTGCAGCTTTTGCAGGCTGCTCGCCAAAAGCGCGGTTTCGCTGTCGGATAGCTCGCTCAATGCGGCCGAGATCATGCGCTCATGGAACTTCTTGTGGTACGCATGGATGACCTCGCCCTGTGGTGTCAGCGAGATGTTGACCACGCGTTTGTCTGCGGTATCGCGTGTGCGCTGAATCAGACCCTTGCTTTCGAGCTTATCACAGGCGACCGTGAAGGTAGCCAGCGTGACACCGACTGATTTTGCAATAGTGGACATACGGCTAGGCTGCTCGGCAGCGATCTTTTCGATAATATGGATCTCGGTCAGTGAGATATTATCGCCGATGCCGGCGGTCAGTGCACGCTCTTCGATTTTGTTGATGCGACTCCAAATATCGACCAGAAAATTATTGATGGAATCAAAGTCCGACATGAGACCCTCCAATCTGCAAAAATAGTTAATTTGGCAAACTAAGTATAGCATACCCCTGTGGGAAAGACAAGATGAAGGTGAAAAAAACGGATTTTTGTCGAAAAGCGGACGAAAAAAGAGACCGTCTGACAGACGGCCTCTTGAAGAATCCTTATTCAGCGGACGGCGTAGCGTTACTCTCACCGGACGAACGGCGGCGCTTGGCACCACCGCGGCGGCGACGGCGACGGCGTACTACCTCACCGGACTCAGTGTTCTCGCCAGTCTCCTGCGCGGGCTGTTCGACGGCATCCTTGGGCGGTGCAGCCTTGACCAGACGGGGACGGTCGGAACCGTCGGGCGCTTCACGGCGCGGCTTGCGCGCGGGAGTCGCGGGCTTGTCCTCGGTGCTCTGAGGTGCAGCCTTGACACGGCGCGGCTTTTCGTTGCGCGGACGGACGGGCGGCTGTGCAACTGCGACCGGCTCCTGCTCCTGCATGGGGTCGATCTCGGGCTGCTTTTGCTGCTTTGCGCAGTTCTGGCAGCACTCGCCGCCGTGATTATTGCCGTTATTATTGTTATTGTTGTTGTTCTTCTTGGCACGACCCGAGCGGATCATCTGGCAGTCGGTGCACGCGAAAACGCGGGGCTCGTCCGGTGCATCCTCAAGCTGTACCTTGCACGTACCGCGCAGCATCTGGGTAGACAGGACAGTGCCGCGACCCTCCGGGGTCTCGACCAGACTATCGGTCTTGGGCGTGACCTTTTGCAGTTCGGAATAGACCTCGTGCTCGTACTTGAGGCAGCACATCAGGCGGCCGCAGGTACCCGAGATCTTAGCCGGGTTGAGCGACAGGTTCTGTTCCTTGGCCATGTTGATGGACACCGGCTGGAAATCACCCAGATAGGACGCGCAGCACAGCTCACGGCCGCAGATGCCCAGACCACCGATCATCTTGGCCTCATCACGCACGCCGATCTGGCGCAGCTCGATGCGGGTGCGGAAGATGGCAGCGAGATCCTTGACCAGGCCGCGGAAGTCTACACGGCCATCTGCTGTGAAGTAGAACAGGATCTTGTTGAGATCGAAAGTGCACTCGACAGCGACCAGACGCATGTCCAGCTTGTGTTCCTCGATCTTGCGCCGTGCGATCTGGTAGGCTTCCTTGGCCTGACGCTCGTTTTCGCGGGCGACTTCCAGATCGCGTTCGGTCGCGATGCGGATAATTTTCTTGAGCGGCGAGACAACTTCGCGCTCGGACACTTCGGTGTTGCCCATGGCGCACTCGCCGCATTCGACACCGCGTGCGGTTTCCACGATGACGCTTTGTCCACGCTTGACCGTGATGCCGCAGGGGTCAAAATAGTATACTTTGCCGACTCGTTTGAATCGGACACCAATGACAGTCAGCAATCTAAATGTTCCTCCGTTTCAGTATGCCGCGGATGTTATTTGGATGATCGCGGCGGATGGCAGATAGCGTAAGCACCTGCCGCAAGGACAGCGCACTGGATGGGTGCGCTTGCGTTGACCTCGGCGCGGCGGGACAGCAGCGTGAGGTGATCGTAGACCGCGAGGATTTTTTCCGCGGTCAGTGCGCCGGCGAGGGCGCGGGTCTCGGCGGAGAGTGCCGGGACGAGCGGGGCAGCACTGACCGATACCAGAGCGGCATCGCGCAATGCAGTCCCAAGCAGGGTCATGGCCTGCTGAAAAGCGGCCTTGTTCAGTTTGGCAAATCCATTTGCACCCAGCAGCATGCCGTATTCGTCTCCCTTGGCCATGGCGCGCAGGAAAGCGCGGGATGGCTCGAGCAGCTCGGGGTTCTGGTCGGCAGACACATGCGGCGGCTCGAGCTGGTAGATGGCGCAGCGCGAGCGGATGGTCTGGAGCAGGACACCGGGCTGGGACGAGAGCAGGATAAAAAAGACATAGCGTGGCGGCTCTTCGAGCACCTTGAGCAGGGCATTCTGCGCACTCAGGTTCATGCGATCGGCGTTGTGGATGATGAAAACCTTGCGGTCACCGTCGTTGGGCAGAATGGCTGCCTCATCACGGATATTGCGGGCGGTCTCGACCTTGATTTCGCCGTCTCCCTCATCGATGACGATCAAATCGGGATGGGTACCGTGCGCGATCTTGTGACACGAGGCGCACGCGCCGCACGGACGGGGCGAAGCACCGGTGCACAGGAGTGCAGCTGCGATGGTTTGAGCGAAATCGGTTTTTCCGCTGCCATCCGGGCCGGATAACAGAACAGCCTGCGGAAAACGGCGATCAAGCGCAGTCCGCAGGCTAGCTTTGAGTGCGGTATTGCCGGGCAGAGCGTCAAATCCAGGCATTACAGTTTCTCAAACTGCTCGACGTTCAGCACGAATACGGTCGCACCGCCGACCGTGACCTCGACCGGCATTGCCGGATGGAAGCCAACGCCCAGATTTGCCGTCGTCGGGATGATCTGTTTGCGGGTGTTGGAATATTTGCGGATGAGATCCATCGCCTCGTCCAGGCGGGAGTCTTCCAGACCGATCAGGATGGTGACGTTACCGGCACGCAGAAAGCCGCCGGTGGTGGCGAGCTTGGTGATCTGGAATCCGGCCTCCATGAGGTGATTCATTACACTATGCGCGTCATCGGAATTGATGATTGCAAGCAGCATTTTCATAGGGAAACCCTCCTTTTCCGCCTCTCACCGTAAAAAAATCACGGCTGATATACAGAGATGCGGTCAATCGTATTATAACATTGATTTCTGAGAAATACAATGTGTTCGGCGGTGATTTCTTCACCCGGCCAGAGCACGGGAACCCCGGGCGGATACGGGGTAACCGGACGGGCGCAGACCATGCCGGGCTGTACATCGTCCAGAAACAGCGTGGAGGCATTGCCAAGCAGGGCACGGCGCACGGACAGAGCCGGACGGGGAACGGGTAAGGGCGGCAAGGGTGCGGGCAGTGCGGTCTGCTGTACTTCACGCGATAGGGTGTCCAGCGCCTTGCGCAGGCGATCCAGATTGTCGCCTAAGTCGGCAGGCGTGACGATACATACCATATTACGCGCGTCACTCATCTCGCATGCCACGCCAAACCGCTCATATAACGTGTCGGCCAGCTTGTCGCCCGTCCAGTCAGTACCGGCGGTCGAGACGGTCAGACGGCAGGGGTCGAGATCGTTTCCCGTCAGTGGGCGGAATTTGGTGTGCTCGGCCAGATGCAGGCGCAGGGCGTGAACGGCCTCGGCTGCTTTCTGATAGCTGTCATCCTGCTCGAGCGCATCGCGTGCCAGATCTAGACTGACCATCATGGCATAGGACGGGCTGGACGTGCCGAACAGCGACGCACCCTCACACAGACGGTCACTGCCTATCGTGCCGCCCGACAGCAGCATAGCCGACTGGCCGAGTGCATAGAGTGTCTTGTGCGCACTGAGCGCCGCGAGGTCTGCACTCTCCTCAATGGGCGAGGGCAGGCCGACCGCGGGAAAGTGCGCACCGTGCGCAGCATCGACTAGCAGCTTGGCACCGTGCGCATGGCAGACCGCTGCAATCGCCGGGATATCCTGCCGCACGCCGTAATAGTTGGGGGAGGTGACGAGCACGGCACGGATGGATGGATTTTGACTCAGTGCGCGGTCGATATCGTCCGGGCAGAGCAGACCGGGGATGCCGAACGGCTCGATGGTTTTGGGAAAGACGAAAGCCGGGGACAGATCGAGCATGGCAGCCGCGTGCGCGGCAGATTTGTGGCAGTTGCGGTCAAACAGCACGTCAGCTCCGGCGCCGGCAGCTGCGTACAACATGGTGTGAATGCCCTGAGTCGAACCGCCGGTCAGAAAATGGCAGTCGGGCGCGTGGTAGAAGCGTGCGGCCTGTTCCTCGGCCTGCCGGATGGGGCCTTCTCCGGTGTACAGGTTGCCGGTCTCGTAGACCTCGGTGAAGTCCAGCGGCAAAATGGGGCCGAAATCGGGCAGAACATCCTTGCCCTTGTGCCCGGGCATGTGAAAGCGTGCGGTATGCTTTTGCGACAGGGCGCGCAGCGCATGATACAGAGGGGTATTCATGGGTTGTCTCCTTCTTTGAGGGTCAGATTGCGCCGGAGCGGCGCAGGGCCGCGCCAGGTGAATGCGCGGTCGGGGTATTTTTCACAGAATTGGCGGCGGGTCAGACCGTCCACATCGGCCAGCGTCAGCGTATCAATCGGGGACTGTCCGAAATCCGGGATGTTGGTCTGTTTGGCGTGTTTGTTCATCGGACAGACCAGCTGGCAGGTATCACAGCCCCACACGAGCGGGTGTTCGCGCACGAGCGCGGCCTGTTCCTCGGTCAGCGTGCCGCCCTGTTGGGTGAGTGCGGACAGACAGCGTTCTTTGTCCAGCTCGACCGGGCAGGCACGGCGGCACGCACCGCAGTGCAGACAGCCTTCGGGTGTCTGTTCGGTCACCGGCAGGTCGAGATCGGTCACAATGGTACCGATAAAGACATAGCTGCCGTAGTCGGGGTGAATGAGCAGTCCATTATCCCCGATGCAGCCCAGACCGGCGCAGGCGGCGGCGTAGACCTCGGGCAAGGGGGAGTCGTCGGCCAGCACGACGAAGTGGTTTTCTGGATATTCGGCTTGGAACGCTTCGATAGCCGCACCCAGCCGGTCGGCAATAACCGCGTGATAGTCCCGACCTCGGGCGTACAGCGACAGGTTGCCGGAAGGTGCGCCGGTGAGGTAGGGGAAGAGGGCAACGAGGACGCTGCGGGGAGAGTCGATCAGACGGGACAGACCCAGCCGCTGCCGGTCGTCCATGTGGGAAAGCAGAGTGCCCATCGCACACACACCATATGCACAGAGTCCGTCTGACACAGACAATCTATCGACAATGTTCAAAATTCTTTCTCCTTCGACGGGTTTTTCTACATTATAGCATAAAGGTTTTGCCAAAGAAACACTTGCGTGCGGCACGGCGGGGGACTATAATAGACTCATTCATACTTTATCCCTATAAAGTATTACGTAATGAAAGGCAGGTCACAAGCGATGACAGAAAGAATCTTCAACTTTTCCGCAGGCCCTTCGATGCTGCCCGTTCCCGTGCTGGAGCGCGCAGCCGCTGAGATGCTCAACTATCAGGGTTCAGGCATGTCAGTGATGGAGATGAGTCACCGATCTAAGGTGTACGACTCCATTATCAAGTCTACGGAAGCCTCTCTGCGTCGCGTGATGGGTATCCCGGACAACTATAAGGTCCTCTTTTTACAGGGCGGTGCAACCATGCAGTTCTCCGCCATTCCGCTCAACCTGATGCGCACCGGCAAGGCAGACTATGCGCTGACCGGTAACTTCGCGAAGAACGCGTACAAGGAGGCCAAGAAGTTTGGCGAGATCCATGTCGCGGCATCCTCCGAGGCGGATAACTTCTCTTACATCCCGTCCCAGACAGAACTCGATCTGTCGCCGGACGCAGACTATTTCTACCACTGTGCCAACAACACCATCTTCGGCACCGAGTGGAAGTATTGCCCTGAGACCGGTTCTGTACCGGTTGTAGCCGATATGTCCTCGAACATTCTGTCTAAGCCCATCGATGTATCCAAGTACGGTGTCATCATGGCTGGCGCACAGAAGAACATGGGCCCGGCCGGCCTGACCGTCGTCATCGTGCGCGACGATCTGCTGGGCTACTACCCGCAGGACAAGATGCCGGTACTGCTCGACTGGAAGCTGATGGCTGACAAGGAGAGCATGTACAATACGCCTCCGACCTACGCAATCTATGTTCTGGGTCTGGTACTTGACTGGATCGAGAACGAGATCGGCGGTCTGACCGAGATGCAGAAGCGCAACGAGGTCAAGGCAAAGCTGCTCTATGACTATCTGGACAGCCAGTCCTTCTATCAGCCGGCAGCACGTGCCGATTCCCGTTCCATGATGAACGTGACCTTCCGCACCGGTGACGCTGATCTGGACGCGAAGTTTGTCAAGGCTTCGATCGAGAACGGCATGACCAACCTGAAGGGTCACCGTTCGGTCGGCGGTATGCGTGCTTCCATCTACAATGCAATGCCCTACGAGGGTGTCGAAAAGCTGGTTGACTTCATGCAGAAGTTTGCCAAGGAAAACGGCTAAGGGAGAATCAGGACAATGTATCAGGTCAAACTGTTTAACAAGATTTCCAAGGTCGGTCTGGATCGTCTGGACCCGGCTGAATATACGTGCAGCGAGGACTTCGACCAGTACGATGCCGTGCTGGTGCGCTCGGCCAAGCTGCATGACACCAAGTTCCCGGAGAACCTCAAGTGCATCGCACGTGCAGGTGCCGGTGTCAACAACATTCCGCTCGACCGCTGCGCAGAGGAAGGTATTGTCGTATTCAATACCCCCGGCGCAAACGCAAACGCAGTGAAGGAACTGGTTGTCTGCGGTCTGATGCTGGCTTCGCGTGATATTGTGGGCGGCATTGAGTGGACCAAGTCCCTGGCAGGTACCCCGGACATCGGCCCGGCTGCCGAGAAGGGCAAGTCCAAGTTCGCAGGCCCGGAGATCATGGGCAAGCGTCTGGGCGTTATCGGCCTGGGTGCGATCGGCGTACAGGTTGCAAACGCTGCGGTCGGTCTGGATATGGAAGTTTGGGGCTACGACCCCTACCTGTCGGTTGACGGCGCACTCAAGCTGTCCCGTGCCGTCAAGCACATCACCGATGTGGGCGAGATCTTCGCAAACTGCGATTACATCACCCTGCATGTACCGCTCACTCCGGACACCAAGTACCTCATCAATGAGGACGCGGTTGCCAAGATGAAGGACGGCGTGCGCATCATCAACATCGCACGCGGCGAGCTGGTCGACGAAGATGTCATGGCGGCAGCACTGGCATGCGGCAAGGTTGCACGCTACGTATCCGACTTCGCTTCGGATGCTATGCTGGCACAGAGGAATGCGGTCATCATGCCCCACCTCGGCGCTTCCACCCCGGAGAGCGAGGACAACTGTGCAAAGATGGCAGCAGCCGAGATCCGCGAGTTCCTCGAGTACGGTACCATCCGCAACTCGGTCAACTTCCCCAACCTCAAGGTACCCTATGAGGGCGGTCACCGTCTGTGCCTGATTCACAAGAACGTACCCAACATGATCGCACAGATCACCTCGACGCTGTCCGCACAGGGCATGAACATCGAGAACATGGGCAACCGTTCGCGCGGCGATTACGCATACACCATCGTGGATGTAAACGGCGTACCCACCGACGCAGTACTGGATGCGATCCGTGCGGTTGACGGCATGATCCGTGTACGTTCGATCGAAAATCTGTAAGCCGAACGGTTTCTGAAAATCGACGAGCGTTGATGCAAGAATGAAACAAGCGCGTTTCGGAATGTGAATTCCGGGACGCGCTTTTGTGCATTTTGTGAGAAAATCCACGGCACCATTTTGGCAGGAGAAAACCGAACAGTATCAAAATTTACAAAAAACTACCTTGCAAACGACCAAGTTTATTGTATAATTTATATAAGGGAGTATTTCCCACAAGGATTTTGATACAAAACGTTTATGAGGTGAATGGATTATGAATTATATGGCTGAGTATGAGCGCTGGCTTGCATCTCCGGCACTGACCGCAGATGAGCGCGCTGAGCTGGAGGCAATCCGCGGCGATGAGGATGCGATCAAGGATCGTTTCTTTGCTCCGCTGTCCTTTGGTACGGCTGGTCTGCGCGGCGTACTGGGCGTTGGTCTGTATCGCATGAACCGCTTTACGGTCGGTGCGGCAACCCGGGGTCTGGCCAATCTGATCGTTCAGAACGGTCCGGAAGCCTGTGCACGCGGCGTGGCAATCGCCTATGATTCCCGTCACTTCTCGCCCGAGTTCGCACAGCTGGCTGCCTGCATCCTGGCTGCCAACGGTATCAGCGTCAAGCTCTACGACGAGCTGCGCCCGACCCCTGAGCTGTCCTTTGCCATCCGTTACTATGGCACCATCGCCGGCATCAACATCACCGCGTCCCACAACCCCAAGGAGTACAACGGTTATAAGGTATACTGGGAAGACGGCGCACAGCTGCCGCCCAAGGAAGCCGATGTTGTCGCCAAGGAAATGGGTGCACTGGACTTCTTTGCTGATGTCAAGACCATGGACTTTGAAGAGGCAAAGGCAAAGGGCCTTGTCAAGATGATGGACTGGCAGACCGACGAAGCATACCTCAAGGAAGTGCTCAAGGTTGCCATCAATCCCGACTGCGTAAAGCAGGTTGCCGACGACTTTAAGCTGGTTTACACCCCGTTCCACGGCGCAGGCTACCGTCTGGTGCCCGAGATCTTGAAGCGCATCGGCTACAAGCACATTATCTGTGTGCCCGAGCAGATGGTCATTGACGGCGACTTCCCGACCGTAAAGTCCCCCAACCCGGAGAACAAGGAAGGCTTCCACCTGGCGATCGATCTGGCAAAGGCCAACGGTGTTGACCTCATCATCGGCACCGATCCCGACGCAGACCGTACTGGTATCGTGCTCAAGAACAGCGAGGGCGAGTATGTGACCCTGTCGGGCAACCAGGTCGGCGTGCTGCTTATTGACTATGTCATCACGGCTAAGAAGCTGACCGGCGCCATGCCCGAGCATCCGGCTGTGCTCAAGTCTCTGGTTACCACCGAGATGGCACGCGCTGCGGCAGAGAAGAACGGCGTTGACTGCTTCGATACCTTTACCGGCTTTAAGTTCCTGGCTGAGAAGATCAAGCAGTTCGAGACCACTGGCTCGCACGAGTACCTGTTTGCATTCGAGGAGTCTTACGGCTATCTGGCAGGCGACTACGCACGTGATAAGGACGCTGTTACCGCATCCATGCTGATTGCCGAGATGGCAGCATACTATCGCACCAAGGGCATGACCCTGTACGATGCAATGCAGACCATGTACGAGAAGTATGGATATTACACCGAGCAGACCATCTCGATCACCATGCCGGGCGTTGCAGGTCTGGAGCGCATGAAGGAACTGATGGCCGAGCTGCGCGCAACCCCGCTGACCGAGGTTGCGGGCCATAAGGTCGAGTACATCCGTGATTATCAGTCGGGCGTGCGCACCTGCGTTTCCTGCGGTAAGACCGAGGAGATGGAGCTGTCCGGACAGAACGTACTGTACTATGAGCTGGCAGGCGGTACTTCGTTCATCATCCGTCCGTCCGGCACCGAGCCCAAGGTTAAGGTTTACATCATGGCTAAGGCAGACAGCAAGGCAGAGTCTGACGCAAAGGTCGCTGCACTGGCTGACGCTGCAAAGGAAATCGTAAAGTAAAAAATTAACATTCCGTATGTTCGGACAAGGGGGCGCAGCGCCATTGCCGCGCCCTCTTGTCCTGTACAGAGAGATAAGGAGGCGAATATGCGGAGATTTATTGGCCCGATTACTGTTTTGCTGTTGTGGGCTGCACTGACAATCGGTCTGAATGTGTGGTTCACGATGAACCCGGATAATTCTCAGACCAATTTGATTGTCTCGATCGTCTATATGGTGCTGCTGCTCGTGATTATCCCGGTGGGACTGCCGATGCACAGCCGTTTGCTTGAAGTATTGCTCATGCTGTATGCGCTTGTATTGGGTGTGATGGACGTTGCCATTTTCCTCAATATGAAGCATACGCTGGTCGATACGCTGGGCAATGCCATGCTGGCACCGTTCCATGGACTGTTTTACTTTGAAAACTTCCTGGGCATGGGCAGTTTTGCCATCTATGCCGTGATCGGATTCTTTGCCGCGTTTTTGACCCTCGCCGCCGGTGTCGGCGCGTGCATGGTGCAGCCGCGGGAATAAAAACTGCACAGAAAGCTCAAAATAGGCATGAAAAAAGCCGCGCCGTCAGGCGTGGCTTTGCTTTTTGCGGGAAGAGGAAATAAAAAACGGCATCTCGTACAACTGCGTACAAAAATGCCGAAAAACACCGGATAAAAAAGAAAACGCGGTTTCAGGCCACGCTTTTGCACAACCCCCACCGCGTATCTAACAAAGTAAACCGTCAATTGATAAGCTGCGCTTTACCTGAGCGCCCTTGCTCAACTGATGTACTCTATTATAGAAAAAAGTTTGTGTGGATGCAATGTGAAAAATTCATAAATTTTCTGTGAATTTTTTGTCGGGATATGTTGCTTCCTGCTGAAGGCTGTTTGTCGGAAACCCCTTTACAAATCGACTTGTTCATGGTATTATAAATGTAATTTGTTTGCCCCTTGCTTAGTATTTTGGGCACAGGACACGTCAGAGCGTGCCGTTTCACCGTCCAATACTCAGCCTGCGGGGACTATTAAAATTTTTTATGAGGTGAAAGTACCATGATCCGTAAGGAAGACAAGAACGCTGTAATCGAAGCTAACCGCACCCATCCGACCGACACCGGTTCTCCGGAAGTACAGGTTGCAATCCTGACTGCACGCATCGGCGAGCTCACCGAGCACCTGAAGCAGCATCCGAAGGACAACCACTCCCGCCGTGGTCTGCTGAAGATGGTTGGTCAGCGCCGCAGCATGCTCAACTACCTGATGAAGAAGGACGTTAACCGTTACCGTGCACTCATCGCTAAGCTGGGCATCCGTAAGTAAGTATCAAAATCGAGGGGGGCATCCGTGCCCCCCTTGCTTGCTACTTGTTCCCATGTAACCCAAGGGCGGCAACGCCGCGGCTTTAGCAATTGGAGGACAGGCCAAACGCTGATTTTTGGCATGCGCTTCAAGTGCTAATGCTGCAATGCCGCCTGCAATTTCCATCATTAAGGAGGCATTCTTAAATGAGCAACATCAACCACTTTGGATTTAAGGACCACCGCGTGTTTGAGACCACTTATGCTGGCCGTCCGCTGGTTGTTGAGACCGGCAAACTGGCACAGCTGGCAAACGGCTCCTGCCTGGTTCGCTACGGCGAGACCGTTGTTCTGGTCACCGCGACCGCCTCGGCAAAGCCCCGCGACGGCATCGACTTCTTCCCGCTCTCGGTTGATTTCGAGGAGCGTCTGTACGCAGTTGGCCGCATCCCCGGTTCCTTCATGCGCCGCGAGGGTCGTCCCTCTGAGAAGGCAATCCTGGCTTCTCGCCAGATCGACCGCCCCATGCGTCCGCTGTTCCCCAAGGACCTGCGCAACGACGTTTCCATCGTCTGCACCGTTCTGGAGAACGATTCCGATAACTCTCCCGAGGTAACCGCTCTGCTGGGCGCGTCTATCGCGGTTTCTATCTCTGATATCCCGTTTGACTACGTCATCGGCGGCGCAAACGTCGGCATCGTTGACGGCGAGGTTGTCATCAACCCGACCGCTGAGCAGCGCAAGCGCTCCGAGATGGACGTTACCGTCTGCGCAACCGCTGACAAGATCGTTATGATCGAGGCAGGTGCAAACGAAGTACCTGAGGACGACATGTTCAACGCTCTGATGGTTGCACATGAGGAGATTAAGAAGGTTGTTGCCTTCATCGCTGACATCAAGGCACAGATCGGCAAGCCCAAGTTCGAGTACGAGCACCACGACCTCAACCATGAGATCTTCGACAAGCTCGAGGCTGAGTGCCGCGGTAAGCTGGAGTACTGCCTGGATACCGACGACAAGACCGTCCGCGACGCACGCATCAAGGTTGTCCGCGACGAGTTTGAGGCTGAGCTGGGCGAGGAGTACGTCGCTGAGCACGGCGCAGAGATCTCCGAGTGCTTCGACAAGCTGCAGAAGAAGATCGTCCGTAACTGGCTGGTTCAGGGCAAGCGCGTTGACGGCCGTGGTATGGAAGAGGTTCGTCCGCTGGCTGCTGAGGTTGGCGTTCTGCCGCGTGCACACGGTTCCGGCCTGTTCACCCGTGGCCAGACCCAGGTTCTGACCATCTGCACCCTGGGCACCCTGGGCGACGCACAGGAGCTCGACACCATTTTCGACGAAAAGACCAAGCGTTATATCCATCACTATAACTTCCCGTCCTTCTCGGTCGGTGAGACCCGTCCGTCCCGCGGCCCCGGCCGTCGTGAGATCGGTCACGGCGCACTCGCAGAGCGCGCACTGCTGCCGGTTATCCCGTCCGAGGAAGAGTTCCCCTACGCACTGCGTCTGGTTTCTGAGGTCGTTTCCTCCAACGGTTCGACTTCGCAGGGCTCTGTCTGCGGTTCGACCCTGGCACTGATGGACGCTGGTGTTCCGATCAAGGCACCGGTTGCTGGTATTTCCTGCGGTCTGATTACCGACGACGGTCAGGAGACCACCTTCACCGATATTCAGGGTCTGGAAGACTTCTACGGCGATATGGACTTTAAGGTAGCAGGTACCAAGAAGGGTATCACTGCCATCCAGGTCGATATCAAGGTTGACGGTCTGTCCCCGGCAGTCATCAAGGAAGCATTCCGCAAGTGCCGCGTTGCACGTCTGGGCATTCTCGACGAGATCATGCTCAAGGCAATCGACCGTCCGCGTGACGACGTATCCGCTTGGGCTCCCAAGATGATCACCATGCAGATTCATCCGGATAAGATCCGTGAGGTTATCGGTAAGGGCGGCAGCGTGATCCAGAAGATCGTTGCAGAGTCCGGTGCACAGGTTGACATCAACGACGACGGCGTTATCACCATTGCTGCTGTTAAGGCATCCGACGGTGAGGCTGCAAAGTCCATGATCGAGGCAATCGTGAAGGAGCCTGAGGTCGGCGAGATCTACTACGGTAAGGTTGTTCGCCTGATGAACTTCGGCGCATTCGTTAACCTGACCGCAAACAAGGATGGTATGGTTCACATCTCCAAGATGGCTGACCATCGCATTGAGAAGGTTGAGGACGCTGTACAGGTCGGCGACATGGTCTACGTTAAGGTCATGGAGATCGACGACAAGGGTCGTATCAACCTGTCCATGAAGGACGTTAAGGAAGAGGAAAAGCTCTAATTCCGTTTATCAAAGACCACGCTTCGCGCGTGGTCTTTTTTTTGTTCCAATACCCGCAGCAAAATTTTTTATTTTCCTTGTGAGAGAATTCCCGTTTCCGGCTCGTATTGTAGGTGAAAGCGATCAAAAGTCCGATCCTAGGTCAAACGGGCACGCTGGGAAGGAGACAAATCCTATGGAGTCATTCGACCGCACGCAGGCGGAATACCTGGTTTATACCTATTCCGACCTGATTTTGCGACTCAGTTATACTTATCTCAAATCCACACACGACGCGGAGGATATCTGCCAGACGGTCTTTCTCAAATACCTGACCGCAGGGCAGAAATTCAGTGACCGAGAGCATGAAAAGGCATGGATTATCCGCACCGCTGTCAACGCCTGCAAGGACGTGCTCAAGAGCGGCTGGCGCACGCGAACGTGCAACATGGAAGCCTGTGCTGAGGTTGCAGCACCCGAAATGCAGGATGACAGCCTGATGACTGCGGTGCAGTCCTTGCCGGATAAGTACCGCATTCCACTGTATCTGCACTATTACGAGGGCTATAAGACCCACGAGATTGCCGAAATGCTGGGAGAATGTCCGGCAACCATCAACACCCGCATTGACCGCGCACGCGGCAAACTGAGAACCATACTGGGAGGGAAGACCTGTGAACAAGGAGTATAAAGATATGCTGAGTGAGCTGCATTTTTCCGAAGAACAGAAAGAGAACATGGTAGACCGCCTGATGCGCGCTCAGCTCGAGCCGGTGCAGCCCCAAAAGCGCCGCCGTCCGATTGGCCGTACGGTTGCTGCAATCGCAGCGGTTGCGGCTGTGATGTCCATGGGCGCAGGTGCGGTGTACAGCGGTCTGGCGAGTGATGCATTCTCTGCGATTTTCGGCACCGAACAGACCGAGATCATCGACAAGATCGGCAAGCCGCTGGGCGTTTCGGATACTGATGCAGGCATTACGGTCACGGCCGATGCGATTTTGGGTGATGAACACAATCTGAATGTTGTCTTTACCCTGACTAAGGATGACGGCAGCAGCTGGGATGTCACGGATGCTAAGACACTGTCGTTTGGTGAGGCAACGGTGAGCCTCAACCATCTGGGCGGCAGCCATGGCGGTGCGTGGTTCGTCGATGAAGACCCGAACGACAACCAGATTCAGTACGTAGAACAGATCACGGTGGACGATGGAAACATCCCCATGGGTTCTGCCAAGGCGAGCATGTCCGACCTGACCGTGTACGACAGCCAGACCGGCGACGTACAGCAGGTGATCGAGGGAAGCTGGAACCTGCGCTTTGATGTCCAGTATGAGGACAGCAGCGTGGAATTGCTGGCAGACCCCGTACAGGTTGCGACCGATGCCGGTACGGCAACTGTGACTGAGGTCAGACTGTCGCCGGTTGGCTTCCGTGTGAGTGGATATTACGAAGTATTCAATGCGGAAACCCAGCAGATGGCAGACAACTATGAGGCGGCAAGCGGACGTGAGCCGGATGATTCTCCGTTCCGTCGGATGCGTGATGTCCCGGTGGTGATGACGCTCAAGAACGGCGAGATCGTCGATCTGGGCACCTATGCCGGCGGCTCGGCCAACATGTCCGACCGCTCTTTTACCCTCAGCGGATGCTATGAGAGTGCCATTTATAACCTTGACGATGTGGAATCGGTGACGGTAGGCGATGTTACGCTGCCGGTGACTGCGCAGTAAACCATAGACCTAATATTGCAAGCGGCTGTCCTTTGCGGGATGGCTGCTTTTCCATTTCGACCAGTTTGTGCACCGGTCTGATACAAATTCCTGTTCCTTCTTACGGTGCGATATGCTATAATAAAAACAGAAAATAGATGAAAACATTCGAATCGGTCGGATGTTTGGAACGGTGGAGTTTAAATTATGTATCAGAAAATTGCCCTGCGCAACGGCGTGCGTGTGGTCGCCGAGCGCATTGATCACGTCCGGTCAGCTGCAATCGGCGTGTGGATTGGAAACGGCAGCCGGTTTGAGAGCGCCGAGCAGAATGGCATCTCGCACTTCATTGAGCACATGATCTTTAAGGGCACCGAGAAGCGTACTGCGCAGCATATCGCATCCATGATGGATGCGATGGGCGGACAGTCCAACGCGTTTACGACCAAGGATTGCACCTGTTATTATATGAAGGTGCTCGACACCCATTTACATACGGCAGCCGAGCTGCTGGCCGATATGTTCCTGTGCTCCAGCTTTGCCGATGAGGACATCGAACTCGAGCGCGGTGTGGTTCTGGAAGAAATCGACATGTACGAGGATACCCCTGAGGATGTAGCAACCGAGAAGCTGTTCGAGGCTTGCTACGAGGGAACTGCACTTGGTCGACCCATTCTGGGCACCGAGGAAACTCTTGCACGCATGGATTCCAAGGCACTGCACGATTACGTCAGAAAGAATTATCATCCCGAAGATACGGTCGTCGCTCTGTCGGGCAGCTTCAGCGATGCCGATCTGGACTATATCTGTGAGCTGTTTGGCGAGATGCAGGGAAGTGGACGCAACAAGATCGAGCCTGCACACTACCAGCCGCGCGTCGTAATCCGTTCCAAGGAGATTGAGCAGAATCACCTTTGCCTGGGATTCCCGGGCTTGCCGCTGCTGGACGATAAGCGCTACGCCTATCAGCTCATGAATGCAATCATCGGCGGCGGTATGTCTTCGCGTCTGTTTCAGACCGTGCGTGAGCGCAACGGTATGTGCTATTCGATCTATTCGTTCCCGTCCAGCCATGTGGACACCGGCATGTTCTCGATCTATGTTGGCTTGGGACAGGAGGACGAGGCCAAGGCAGCCAAGCTCATCTGTAATGTGCTGCGTGACTTCTGCGCAGAGGGCCCGACCCGCGAGGAGCTCAGCCGCTGCCGCGAACAGCTCAAGAGCAATCTGCTCATGGGGCTGGAGAGTACCAACGCCCGCATGCATCATCTGGGACGCTATGAGTTGTTTACCGACCATGTGGTCAGCTCGGACGAACTGGTTGCAGCCTATGATGCGGTCACGGCCGATCAGGTGCGTGCCCTGGCAAATGAAGTGTTCCGGTTCGATCAGGCTTCGATCTGTGCGGTCGGCAATACCGGAGACGAGGCATATTACCGCAGCTTGATTGGTTAAGATGGACTCAAAAAAATTTGAAGTTTGCAGAAAAAACTTGTTGACAAACCCTATCCTGCCGTGCTATTATATATAAGCAGTCAGCGAACAGCACTGCGAAATGCGCCGGTAGCTCAGCTGGATAGAGTGTTTGGCTACGAACCAAAAGGTCGGGGGTTCGAATCCCTTCCGGCGTACCACGGACATCCGAAAGGATGTCCGTTTTCTTTTTCTCCGAAAGCAAACAGCCTAACCTCGAACGGGAGATCGGGCTGTTTTTTAATATTGTGATGAAAAGCAAGAAGTTACCGAGGAATAGCAGTCACGTTTTTTGTCTAACGTGCCGGATGAGTCAAATAGCAGAGAATATCGGGCCCGAGGAATCCAGAGAGTTTTGGAAGCATCTAAAAAATAGTGATGTTTTGATCAATCAAACGCCACAAAAATCGCACCGCAAAATTTTTAAAAAAACTAGAAAAAATTTCTTGACTTCTTGGTCGTGGCATGATATTATATACAAGCAGTCGACAAACGGCACTGCGAAATGCGCCGGTAGCTCAGCTGGATAGAGTGTTTGGCTACGAACCAAAAGGTCGGGGGTTCGAATCCCTTCCGGCGTACCACGGACATCCGAAAGGATGTCCGTTTTCTTTTTCTCCAAAAGCAAACAGCCCAATCTCGAGCAGGAGATCGGGCTGTTTTTTTAATCCATAACATGCGGCAGATGATACCGGTCAAAACGGCGTTAAAGAAGTTGAGCACGCCGACAAGTCCCACAATAAAGCTCAGCACACCGCCCAGCATCAGGAACATATTGCGGAAGTCCTCAAACTCGGCGGCATAGGTGGCCTTGCTCTCGAAGTCGTAGCTCGACAATTCATTTTGCGTGGCATCTGCAAGGAAGGTTTCCATGTTCTGTACTGCTGCCTCGTCCTGCATATCAAAGGCATACAGCATAATACTGGACGTACCCGAATCCTGGATAAAGGTCTGGTCGTTGAGAATGAATTCATCCGAACCATAGTAACGGTAAGAAAGCGGGTAGGGTACGTCAACCAGTGCGGTGACCGTGTAATCAATGTCGCGATATTTGACTGCGCGGGTACGGTAGGGCTGATCGTCCGGAATATTTTCCGGGTCTAACACCTCACCGGTGAATGGGTCGTAGAATTCGAACTCTTCGACATAGCGCAGGGTGACGGTATCTCCGATTTTTGCCCAATGCGAGTCCATAACCGGGTTGTCATAGTCGTCTGTGGAAAAACTGCAGCAATATTGCGTGTTCCGGGCTGATCGAGGGTGGACAGGTCACCTTCCAGAACGTTCAGGTGATCGCGGGTGTAATCATCCATGCCGTAAATCTGGGCACTGTCCGCGATCGTACCGTCTTCACTCTTTTCACGAACCGAAAGCATGGCACCCAGTTCTTCCTGATCGGCATAATGGGACTTGGAAATGCGGAACCAGTCCTCGGACACAAATTCCTGTACCGATGTCGTGCGTCCATAGACCACACCGCCGTCGGCGATGCCGCCTTGTGCGTTTACGGTGTCGACCGCCGACTGCGGCAGGGCAGTATCTGCCGAGAATCCGCCGCCGGTCTGGAAGTAACTGGCTTCTGCTACGACAAAATCGCTGATCATATTGCGCGAGATGTATTTGTCCATGTCAAAGCCGCTGGTAAAGATCACGGTCAGGGTAAGCAGGACGACAGCCAGCGCGAGCGAGGTGACCGTGAGCACGGTCTTTTTGCGGTTGCGTCCCAGATTCGCCCATGCCATCTGTGCGATTTTTGCACCGCGTGTCCGACGTTCCCGGGTTCGTTTGCTGCTGCCCTCGGTGTAGCGTACGGCCTCAATGGGAGAGACACGACCGGCGATACGTCCGGGCTTGCGGCAGGACAGGAGAACGGTCAGCAGAGCAAAGAGAGCGGAGAGTATGAAAATCACCGGGCTGGGAGAGGTTGCAATGTGTGGGATACCATCCAGTCGGCTGATAACGACCGGGGTGAGCAGCGCCCCCACGCCATAGCCCACAATCAGACCGAGCGGAATGCCGAAGATCGAGAGCAGGAGAGCCTGCTGGCGTACGATACGTCGAATCTGTCGGCTGGTGGTGCCGATGGTCTTGAGCAGACCGTAGAATCGGATATCGTTCGTGACCGAGATTTGGAATACATTATATATAATGAGATATCCGGTAAAGAGGATGAGCATTAGGATGCAGAGAATCGAGAGGATGGTTCCCGCATCCATCTCGGAAAAGAGAGAGGTTGCAGTGTAACCCCAGTTAACGCCAGTCGAGATATAGCCGTCCTCGGTGCGAGATTGATCCTGATAGCCGTAGTTTGCAAGCACCGTGTCCATCTTTTCCGAGATGTTCACGGCGTTGTCAAACATCACATCCAGATTGTAGCTGCCGGTCATGCCGTCCTTACCGGGCGGTTTGATATGCAGTTCATCCAGAACGGCGTCCACGCGGCTTCCGGGAATCAGAATGTGATTTGCGACGATGGCTTCGTCGTATTCCCACCAGCCGCATCGGGTGAACGTCTGGGTGGTCTGTTTGCCGTCCACGTCAAAGGTCACCGTGAAGGGCGTGCCCAGCTTGGGTTCTACACCGAGTAGCGTAAGCGTGTGGGTGTCGGTCGCGGCCTCGTCGGTTCCCTCGGCAGGCAGACGACCCTCGATCGGGTCACAGTACATCCAGTGTGCCTGGTTGGCATCGGAATAGCCGATTTCCACATGACTTTTATTGAAGGGCGCGTCAAAGGGCATGCCAAGAAAACGGCGCAGACCGTATTCCTTGATAAGCGGGTCTTCTTTGAGCTCGTTGTACTGTTCTTCGGTCAGATACTTAAAGCCGCCGTGGCTGAATCCACCGATTTGACGGAAGTTGGACTGCTCAAACGAGTTGTTGATGGACATTGCGATGGTGAACAGCGAGGTGAAGAGCACGGTGGTGAGTAAGATTGCCAGAATGGCAATCAGGTTGCGCGTATCGTTGGCACGAAATGCGCGGAAGGACAAGCGCCGAATACAAGCGCGGTTTGCAACATGACGCATGGTGCTCACCTCCGAATCTTGCCGTCTTCGATGCGGATGATGCGGCCGGACAGCTGCGCAATCTCCTCGTTGTGGGTAATCATCACGATGGTCTGACCGAATTTTGCACCGGTTACCTTCATCAGCGACAGCACATCCTGCGAGGTGCGCGAGTCCAGATTACCGGTCGGCTCGTCTGCCAGAATGATGGCGGGTTTGGTCGCCAGTGCGCGGGCAATCGCGACGCGCTGCTGCTGACCGCCGGACAACTGATTGGGCAGACGGTGCTACATGGCATCCAGACCGAGTACCGACAGAATTTCCTCGACATAGGGTTTGTCGATCGGGTTGCCGTCGAGCTCGATGGGAAGGACGATGTTTTCGTACACGTTGAGGACGGGAACCAGATTGTAGCTCTGGAAGACAAATCCAATCTTGCGGCGGCGGAAGATAGTGAGCGCGTCGTCCTTGAGCGAGAAAATGTCCTGACCGCCTACAAAGACCTTACCCGAGGTCGGACGATCCAGACCGCCCAGCATGTGCAGCAGGGTGGACTTGCCCGAACCCGATGTACCGACGATAGACACAAATTCACCGTTCTCCAATGAGAAATCCACGCCATCCAGCGCACGGACTTGGGTGTCACCTGTGCCGTAATATTTTTTCAGATGTTCGGTCTGTAAGATTGTCATAGAAAAAGCCTCCTTGAAGCGTTGTGCTGTTTTGTTCTGGCTCTATCATATCAGAACAATCTTACCAGAGCCTTACAAATCGATAGAAAAATCTAACACTTTTGTCACAATTATGCGGACGCAAAGAGAGCTCCGCATCCGGGAGGGACTTGGAGCTCAGTTTTTTTGGCAAAAAGGCTGAGAAGACCGCACCTTTTCCGGGCGCAGAGCTGACCTTGATATAGCCGTTCTGGGCACGTAAAATCTGACGGGCCAGGTAAGACCGATGCCCACGCCGGGAATCTGCGCGGCAGAGGGCGCACGGTAGAACCGGGCGAAGATCTTGGCGTGCTCGGTTTCCGCGATACCCGGGCCGCTGTCCGCTACACACACGGCACAGTACATGGGCGCGTCCTGCACGGTAATCTGAACCGTACCGCCTTCGGGGGTGTACTTAATGGCGTTGTCAATCAGGTTGCCCGCGGCTTCAGTTGTCCATTGGGGGTCAAAGTGCGCCGAAACAGTGGTCGGTGCGACGGTCAGCGTGATGTTTTTGTCCTGTGCTGCCAGCAGATAGGTCTGATAGAGAGATTCCAGCATGGGTGCGTGCGGGCTTGTGACCGGATGCACCTGCACCAGACCGGTTTCCAAATGGGAGGTCTTGACCAGAGAATCGATCAGAAACCGCAGTTTTTCAGCCTGCTGACAGGCTTGTTTGACGAGTGCGTGCTGTTCCTCGGTCAAGGGTTCCTCGTCCAACAGCGAGGTGTAGAGCAAAATATTTGCAATCGGCATGCGCGTTTGGTGGGAGATATCGCCGATGAGCGATTGAATGCGTGCACGATCTTCGTCCAGTGCCGTGCGGGACAGCACGCTTGCGGACAGGTATTGTGCGAGTTTTTGCTCGGTGCGTGAGATTTGACTCTCATCGTATCGCGTGGGCTGAAATTCACCACGAATGGCGCAGTCGATCATGTTGTCCAGCCGGTTATGGGTTTTCCGGGCGTGAAAAAACAGTACGGCAGAAACGCACAGCAGCACGGCGGCAGCGAGCAATAACAGAATTTGTGCTATCATGCCTCACCCCAGACGTAACCAATGCCGTAAACTGTGCGCAGATAGACCGGCTTTTTGGGGTCGGCTTCGATTTTCTGCTGCAAACGGCGGATGGTGACTGACAGCGTGTTTTCATCCACAAATTCTCCGCCATCCCACACCTGTTCGAGTAGAATTTCGCGGGAGAGCGTCCGGCAAGCGTTTTGAGTCAGCAGTCGCAGCAGCCGCTGTTCGGTGCGGCTGAGTGTCAGCGGCTCATCACCGCGCTGAAAGAGATGGCGGGAAAAGTCCAGCGTGAGATCGCCTGCCTGAATGACCTCGGCAGGTTGGACGGAACGCCGCAGGGCGGCACCGACACGTGCACGCAGCACGGCCAGACTGAAAGGCTTGACGATGTAGTCATCTGCACCAGCTTCCAGACCGGCAACCTCGTCGTACTCGGCATCGCGTGCGGTCAAAAAGAGGATGGGCACCGATGAGGTGCGGCGCACCTCGCGGCATAAATCCAGACCTGAGCCGTCGGGCAGATTCACGTCGAGCAGCAGAAGATCGAAATGTTGGGTGGACAGCGCCTGCCGCGCTGCGGCCAGATCGGCACAGGGAACGACTCGACCAGCCGCTTTGAGCGCCAGCGCAATGCCGCTCGACAGGGCAGCATCATCTTCAAGCAGTAAAATCTGAGGCATTGCCGGTCACCCAATCGTTTTCCAGCGTTCGAGCTTGGGGAGCAGCTCGTGCAGCAGATCAAACGCCTCTTGAATGGTCATATCGGGATTGGAATTTGCAAATACGGGTGCACGTCGTGTGATCATATCTTCCATGGTCAGCTCTTCGGTGAATGCACCATTCTGATAACAATACATGCAGTAGCTTTCGCTTTTAGAACCGTCGGCTTCGGTGCCCTGTACCTGCGGTACGAGCGGAAGGCGGCAGCTTTGACAGAATTTCATGGGCTGCATTGGGATCATCTCACAATCTTTGTATTTTCCTTTTCATCATACCGCCCGCACCTGTATTCGTCAAGCCGGGCCTTCTTGTGCTTCCATCGCCGTGCGCAGCTTTTGCAGCGCTTTTTTCTCAATGCGCGATACATAGCGACACGCCTATTGTAAACGATGCCCTTTAAGAAATCGCCTCCAATTCATGGAAACGGAATTTGATGATGATCTCTTTTTCCTCGGTCAGTTCCACCCGTTCGATGAGGCTGACCAGCAGTTCCCGGCTGGTGAGTGCCGAGTCCAGAAACTGTTTCACCAGCGCCTTGGCCTTTTCTTCGGTGTTCACTGGCTGTTTTGCCTGTTCCTGAAAGCTCTTTAGCCGATCTTCCAGAACCGTGCGGTCCATCTTGACCTTCTGATAGATACGCTGAAAGTCCTCCTCGGAGAGCAGACCATTCAACCGGTCCATGTACATCTGATCCAGATTGGTAGTCAGAGCAGTGATTTTGGATTGCATCGCTTGCATCTCCGCTTCACAACTGGCCGCCTTGCTGGCATTCTCCACAGCTTCTTTTGCAATCGGGCGCAGCCGGTCAGGGTTCAGATAGGCCTGGCAGACCTCCCGTACTTTGGCGAGTACGGCGTCATTCACTGTTTCTTCCTTAATGGAATGGCAGGTGCAAACGCCCGCCTTGGTGAATCGCTGATAGGTCCGGCAGACAAAGAACAGGCGATCTTCACCAGCAGCATTTTTGCGGTTAAGCACCGCCATGGGGTAGCCGCACTCGTGGCAAAAGATCAGTCCTTTCAGCAAGAAGTCATAGATCCGGCTTCGGGTGTGCTTGCGGCTGTTCACCAGCAGCTGTACCTTTTGAAAGGTCTCTGGATCAATGATCGGTTCATGGGTCCCCTCCACTACCACCCAGTTTTCCGGCGATTGCCGCAGGCACTTTTGGGATTTATAGCTGATCTTTACACTGCGCCCCTGCACCATATTGCCGATGTAGGTCTCGTTTTTCAGCATTTCGGAGATCCGTTCACTGCTCCATAAGCCGGTGTAAGGGCCGGGATTTCCGACTTTCCATCCACAGTAGGTAGCTGGTGTGGGCACGCCTTCTTCATTAAGCGTAGTCGCAATCTTGCGGCAGCTCATGCCGGAAAGCGCCAGGGCAAAAATCCGCCGCACCATAGGAGCCACTTCCTCGTCAATGACGATCTTGTTTTTCTCGGTGGGGTGCATCTTGTATCCGTACATGGGCTTGCCGCCGATGAACTGACCCTTCCGCTGCTTATCCCGCTTGACGCTCTTGATCTTCTTGGAGATGTCCTTGGCGTACATATCGTTCATGATGGCACGGAATGGGGTAATGTCGTTGGCGGTGGAGTCTACGCCGGTGTCAATGCCGTCCAGCAACGAGATGTACCGCACCCGGTGTTCTGGGAAATACCGCTCCATATAGTGACCGGTCATGATATAATCACGGCCCAGACGGGACAGGTCTTTGGTGATGACCATGTTGACCTTCTTGGCTTCGATGTCACCAATCATACGCTGAAAATCAGGCCGGTCAAAGCTGGTGCCGCTCCATCCGTCGTCCACATAAGTATCAAAGACGGACAGTCGGTGCTGCTGCACAAACTCCCGCAGCAGGGATTCCTGGTTCTGGACACTCTGGGATGGTCCCTCGTTTTCATCCTCCTTTGATAGTCTGATGTATAAAGCCACATGGTAATCCATGGGGTTGCTTATCTCTAAGTACATGATTTACCTCCTGAGATAAGCGGCCATTCATCGCTTACATTGTACAATGGGATGCTCCATCGCAGCAAGGATGCGGCCAAGATAAAGCCGAAAAGATTCCTCCAAAAGCTCGGATATACTCTTTTCGGTATTGCAGTAAGTACAGTGCACAACAAGCAAGTCTCTTTTTTTCATATGCTTTCCCTCCTTTTGTTCATCGTATGTAGGGAACCGCTTCTTCTTGCCTGTCCTTCTGCAAAAGAAAAGTGACCTGCTTTTTAGGCAAGTCACTCAGCGGTTTTCAATTTATATGTGAAATAGGATCGAAATATCGTTTTGTCCGTTTTTGGAACCATAGTGAATGGATCGGCCGAGGTGAGCTCCGGCTCGATCAGCAAACTCATCGCAAAACAGTGGGCGAAGAATTCTTTACAGTCAACACTATCCAATTTTAGATGAAGCAGGGCAGAAACAACCTGAAAATCATCCGGTTGTACTTCCATCGTACCGGTCAGCGCCAGATTGATCATGTGCCCGACTTCATGGAGTAGGATGCTTTGCGGGGTAGCTGAAAAATCTTTGTGAGGGACCAGCAGATAAATGTCAGCCTGCATCTTGCCGCCTGCTCTCTGATAACAGCGACAAAAGGAATCCTCTGTTTTATGGGTTGCGGGGAGCAGGAAGAGCAGTGTATGATGCTCTTTCCAAATGTGCCAAGAGAAACGATAAACTCGTTCTGCTGCTCGCATAACTATTTCGGCATCTTCGGTGGAAATCGGCATGTTATCTGTATCTGTGTACTGCTGTTCGATCTCCTGCGCCAGTGCTGTCATCTGTCGCGCGTTTTCCGCCTGGTCTCTGGAAAAACTCCAGTTATGATATAACAGCAGTGCGTATGCAGATTCCCCTTGCACAATGCTCCAGCTAGGGTGCCCATCTAAGAAGGCCGAGAAGATTTGCTGTTCATATCGAAGTTGTAGTTCTTGATAAAGTTTTGCATAATCTGCCTGGCAATAGGCAGATGCTATTTTTCGGAGGAACTGTGTCAGTTCCTGAAAGCTAGTTGTTCGTACCATATAAGGTTTCCTTTCATGATAAACTCCAAAATCAAAGTTGGATGGACCATCCGCCTCCTAAGGTTATGCTCTACCGGCCGCCTTACGATGAAAAGTGATCGTTACCAATTTTAATTGAATAGATGTCTCTGTAGCTCAGCAGGATAGAGCGTTCGCCTCCTAAGCGGAATGACTGTCGTTCGAATCCATTCTGATTAGCAAAAATTTCATCAGGAAATCTTGAAACCAAGAGCGCCGGAAAATCTCCGGCGCTCTTGATTATTTGATTGGAAACTACAACGCTTCATAAAACTCTTTTTGAAAATTCTGAGCACACTCTTTTCGGCAGGAGTCAATGACATGTCCATACCGTTCGGTAATCATTTCGGCCTGGGCGTGTCCAGAATCGCCTTGCACTGCTTTGATATTTCCGCCAGTCAGAATCAATTTATAGGTGATGCTGCTGTGGCGCAGGCTGTGAAAGGTTACTTTGGGAAAGCCTAATACAAGAAGCTGCCTTTCCAGCATTCTTGGAAGTGCCTCTTCCTGTAACGGTCTGCCTGAAGAATACCGGAGAATCAGATCCGGTACATTTTTCTCACAAGGAGTCTGCTCTTTTTTCCAGTCCTGAAGCAGATCCATTACATAGGGCGGTAAGTAAACCGTGCGGATACTAGATCGAGTTTTCGGACGCTTTAAGACAATTGCTGTTCGCCCCTCATCAAACACAGCGGGGAATTGATAGAGAATGTCGTCCCGGTCCAATGCCTGAATTGCGTCCTTCCGCACTCGTTTCAGTGTTTTATTGATGAAAATCGTGCCGCTTTTGAAATCTACATCACCCCATGTCAAAGCCAGAATCTCACCTTTTCGCAGAGAGCCGGCAAAGGCAAGATGAACTGCAATCCCAAGTAGAGAAAATCCGCTGTTTTGCAATAAGCGCTTGATTTCTTCGTTGGACAACATTTCCATTGGACAGGGAAATGATTTTGGAAGTGCAGCTTTATGAAATGGATTGCGGTCTGCGTATTCCCAAAGCACCGCTTGCTCAAATGCGCTGTGCAATAATTTATGGATAGAGGTCAGCATTTGCGGTGTCAAGTTCTGCTGATAACGCATCCTGCTGTACAGCGTCGCAATGATTTTCGGACTGAATTCTGTCAGCCGCATCTCCCCCAAAAAGGGGAGAATGTGATTTTTTATCAGCGACACATAGTTGGTGTAAGTAGAGTAGGACCAATGAGCCCGTCCATAAAGCTCTACATACTCCTCAAGAAGCTCCGCCAGATTGTCAGCATTGCTCTGTAACCTTTCTTTCTGCTTTGCTTGTATGAGTTCAATTTGCTCTTTTCGATGTAGCGCCGCTTCGTAGGAATGATAGGTCTCCCACTTCTGCTTTTTCCCGCATTCTGTGTATGTGGTGTAAACCACGCTAAAGCTTTTGTTTCGTTGAACGATGGATGCCATAATAAATTCCTCCTTTTCGAAATTTATCATAGCAGTTCTGTGTATCAAGTCAGGAAGCATCACTCAAAGAAAAACACATTTTGATTGATGAAATGAGCGATGTATGATAGAATAGCAATAAAGATTGACCCGACGAGGTACTTGCATGAGAAATAAAAAACCTCCTTTTGAAATTACCAATCAAATGATCGGTTATGTGGCAGAGATTGCGGAGCTGGTGGGGAAACTATCGGCAGTATCTTCTCTTTCTGCCAATCCCACGCTGCGGCGCAGCAACCGGATCAGAACCATCCACGGTTCTCTGGCCATTGAGCAGAATACGCTCTCTTTGGAACAGGTAACTGCTGTGCTGAACGGCAAGCATGTCCTGGCACCGCCCAAGGATATTGCCGAAGTCAAAAATGCCTATGAGATTTATGAACGGCTGGATGAACTTGATCCCTATTCGGTGGATGACTTGCTGACTGCCCATGGTATTATGACACGGGGATTGCTAGAAGAATCCGGCGTATTCCGTAGCCGCCCTGTGGGTGTGGTGGATAACGAAGGGAATGTCCTGCATTTTGGCACGCTTCCGCAGTATGTCCCGGATCTGGTGATGGAATTGCTTGACTGGGCAAAGACCAGCGAGGTGCACATACTCATTCGCAGCTGTGTGTTCCACTATGAGCTGGAACTGATCCATCCCTTTGCCGATGGAAATGGGCGTGTGGGGCGACTGTGGCATACACTGTTGCTTTCGAAATGGAATCCAGCCTTTGCCTGGCTGCCGGTAGAGTCCATCATCCACGACCGCCAGCAGGAGTATTATGCGGCCATCAATGCTTCCAATGATGCGGGGGAGTCTACGGAATTCATCGAGTTCATGCTCTCAGCCATCAAAGCATCACTCATGGAAGCGATCAACACGAGTGATGAAATGAGCGATGGGAAGATGGATAAGTCAACCCTCCGCTGGAAGAAAATTGAGGCGTATCTCAGAACCCACGACTATATCATGAACGCCGATGTGCGGGAACTGTGTGGTGTATCGGCGGCAACGGCAAATCGAATTCTTGTTAGCTTGGTAGAAGGGGACAAATTAATCAGATACCGTGAAGGTGGGCATTGGGCATATCAATTATTTAGTTCAAACTAGCAATAAGCTTTAGCAGCAATATATTTTTATGTGCAGTAATTCAAAATACAAATGAAATGGGGGATAAGGTTTGACTATTCCAGAAGAACAAAGAATTAAACTGGAAAGTATGCAAATCAAGGGCATTCGTTGGATGATTTGGAATAACATCGAGAAAGAAGACATCGAATCTCGACTGCTTCAGATTAGAGGGCAATCGTCTACAAACGATTTAACAAAACTGGTAAACACGCAGAGTAGAGCAAACCTTATTCGGCTAATCGAGTGCTCGCCAGAAATAACAGAATCGATTATTGATTCTGCCTATGAGAAGTATAGATATGGACTGAAACCTGGATTTACATTGTTTTGGGCCAAAAGAAAGGATATAAAAACCATATCGCAAGAAGAATTAGCTGATAAAATCCAAGAATATCTTTCTAACTTGCGCTATGGTGATGATGATAAATACAAAAACTTAGAATATGGCTCTATCATTAAGTTTGGAGATACATATGAAGTATCACTGTCGTATCTTCAAAGGTTCAACTATATAAATCCAGAAGGCGAGTTTACTTTTATCTATATGATGAAAGAATGCTTTGTTTGGCTAGGAATTAACAAAAACTTTGTTGCAATAAACAATATGCCAGAAGTACTGATGAACTCCCTTAAAAAGTTTTTCAGCAAACTTTACTCAGCAGATATTACTAATATCAAAATTACGAATAAATTATTGGAAAAAGTATTTTCGAGTGACAACGCCAAACGAGTAACAAAACATAATTCTAACCCACCTGAAAATCAACTTGAAAAAATCACTTTGGCTGATCCAAATCTTAGTGAAAAAATGAACTGTATTCCTGTTGGATATGAAGATTATGATGTTACAAATACTCAATATGTTGAGGAAATAGATGGAAATACAACAGGAACCCTCGGTGTAAACTGTAGCAAAGGAAAGATGTACTTGTCTAAAAGTCTCACCTCATCACAGTTTCGGACTTGGAGTACCCGGCGCATCAATGATATAATTGGATATTTTCAAAATTCCACAGATGTGACATTTGAAACAGTTACCGGCTTTAATATGTTTACGTCTTCTATGTGGGATGGACTGAAACAATCCTCAATTCCAATTTTGAACGAAATCGTCTATGCAATTTTGAGTTGCAAAAAATTAGGAATTGGAGCGTATCCTATTTCATTTGATGTATATCAGGCTTATATTGATCTAAATAAATTTTTCATCGAAAAAATATCTTTTAACTGCGAAACATGTGAAGAAAATGCAATACCTTGCTGTTGTAAATGTGGAAGCAGCATATTTTCTGTTACGAGAAGACAACCAGGAAAAGTGATTTGCTGTGACTGTGGAGAAACTCAACAAGGTTCATTTTCGTTTGCCTGTGAAAGTGGGCATGTAACAAATTTTAGTGATATTAACGAAGCATTAGAGTTAATTGCAACAGATGACTTTTGTGAAAAGCTATTTGAAACCATCCGGCTATATTATTCCGATATTGAGTTTTCAAATAATGAATTCTTTACAATATCTACAGCAGGACTTGAAATTCACTATAGTCCTGACTACGAAAAAATAAAACCTTCTGAAATTTCTGAATTTTCGACAATATGTGGACGTAGCCTCGTAAAGTCGGTTGATGAACTGGAGTCAATTTATAAAAATCTTAAAGAAAAATGCTCTCATCCAACTAATGATAAATGCGCAAATTGCAAGGATACACCGTGTACATCAGCGAATAAAATAGGCTGCATATTAAAATTATTTGAAAATTTCGAAGGTTTCGTTCCGCAACCACATCAAGGTCACGAGTTTGGTGATGTATCAATGTTGCTAAAATACCAAGGAAAGAATATGACTTTCCAAGGAATTGCCAAATCTGTTCCTCCAGGAAGGACTTCTCCAAAGATAACCAAATCCAGTGATTTAGGGAGAGAAATAATTCAGCAAGTATTGTCTGCATTTCATGATGATAGAGCTGATATTGTTGGGGTAATTTATCCCAATTTAATAGATGATCAACTGAAATATTTTCTCTATCATTACGCAAAGCTAAGTAATAGACGATTGGTTATTCTTGATCGGGATTTTATGCTAAAGCTACTTGATAGATATATTGAGGAGAGCGGCCTTTAAAAGATACAGCTGACAGAGCCCTGTTTTGATTTGGGGTAGTGTATAGACTCTTAGATATAGTTTGTAATGAATGGCCGCTTATTTTCCTGAATTTTCTCATCGTTTACAATAAGCGCGAAGCTATCCAAGTCGCGCATGAAGCCCGGAAAACCTGTCTACATCAGGCTTTCCGGGCTTCGTTTACATTAGCGGCGGCGCGATACATAAGAGCGTGAGATACCCAATGCGGCAGCGACTTCGCGCTGGGGGAGTGGGTCGTGACCATTTAGACCATAGCGCAAGGTCAAAATATGCTTTTCCCGGGGAGACAGGTTGCGGGACAGACAATCATACATAGTTTGGTAACGGTCACTCATCTCGACCAGATGTAAGCGTTCGTCTTCCACGCTAATCGTTCCGAGCAGGGCAAGCGAATTGCTGTCTTCATCACTGTCGGGTGATTCATCCAGCGAGACATCGTTTTGACTCTTGCGTCCTGCACGGAAATGCATGAGAATTTCATTTTCAATGCAGCGCGCCGCGTAGGTCGCCAGCCGTACCCCTTTGTCCGGCTGATAGGTGCTGACCGCTTTGATGAGTCCAATCGTGCCAATCGAGATCAGATCATCCTGTTCGGATGGGTCTGCGTAATATTTTTTGACGATGTGCGCAACCAGTCGAAGATTATGCTCGATCAGTTGATCGCGCGCCGCGGTGTCACCCTGTGCCATGCGGGTCAGACAGTCCTGTTCTTCATTGGTGCGCAGCGGCGGCGGAAAAGAACCGCCCGCACCCTGAACACGGAGCATGAAAAACAGTGCGTGCATCCAAAACAGCATAAAAAACGCTCCTTTCTGTGATAGAGCTACTGTATGAATGCGTGAGGTCGTCCCATGCCGACAAAAACGGAGATACAAAAACGCTGATGCCCGAAGACATCAGCGTAAAAGCTTGTTTTTTGATTTTATGGAGAGCATATATAACTAAAAAATTATAATTGAATACTCCATATCGTTTTAATCGTTCAATGGTATATGTCCATTTTTGATCTCTAGGACGGCAAACCGAATTTTGGTTACCAAAGAAACCCACTTCGCGAACAGCTTGAGAGACGGGAACGGTCTTAATCCAATCAACTCCAACGACATACTCTGCATGCTCAGGATCATCGTTTGCATATAAGTAATCGCCTTTGGTAGGTAAATCGGAAAAGCCGAGCAGCTGGTCTGCAATTTGAAAACGCACATCTTTTGCCTGCTGTACCTCATGCCGCACGATACCGACGCCAACGTATCCGGTATGAGGAATATTTACCCAAACCCGATCGCCAGGACTTAAAAATTTCAGGGTGTTAGAGTACCAGGGACCGCCACCAGCGGAAATGAAGCCATATTTTTGAGCATCTTCCCAACAGCGTTCGCCTAAACCAAACGATACATAGTATTCTTGGTTCCAAGTACGAATGGAATTTGCTGTTGGGATTTGTTCCTCAACATCTTCGTCAAACCAGACACGGCTGATAAATCGCTGTTTGCCGCTGGAAAATACGTTAAAAAATAAGATGTTGATATCCACTTCGTATTTTTCACGTAAATAGCGGATGATTCGTTCGGTACTATCATCCATTTTAGCGGCGACAATCACCATTTTGACATTTTGGTTAATGCTTTCTTCATCGAGTGGACGACCAAATTTTTTCTGATATGCGTCATTGAGTGTCAATGCTCCATTTGAAGTATGCAGGTATAAGTCGGCAAATTCTTCGAGCTTCATATCAGCAACACAGGAGGCATAATCAATCGCCTGCGCAGTCACTTCACGCGGCGTTAAGTCGCGCTTTAGCTCAACTACAATGAGATCGCCTTCGTGGTCCATGCATAATAGATCGATATATTTTCCAACCACAGTGCGCACTTGACGACCGATTAGAAGCCAGTCGGCGTTTAGAATTTCGATGTGTTCGGCCAGAAGATCTTCCAACTCTTTTTCACTTTTTAAATTAGCCGCAGGCAGAGGAGCCTTATCATCCAGTGACCAGATCGTTTGTGTCAGTGCCATGAAAGCACAACCTTCCTGTATGTTAAGATATTTTTAGTATAAGCTGTGAAAGTCTGAGAATCAACTGCCAATACACATAAAAAGACCAGCGAATGAATCGCTGGTCTCATTTATTCCAGAATATACTTTTGATACCACTGACAAGCCTGTTTGACGGCTTTGTGGACGGGCATTCCGGCACCTGACAGGATGGTCAGCCAGCCGATTTTGTCTTCTGGTACATCAGACGGAGCCGGGGACAGGTTGACAACGTTGCCCACGCAGTCGGCAAGCAGCAGACCGGCATCGGCCGTCTGGAGAAATCCCTTGACGCGGAAGGTGTCCTCGATAAACATCTCGATGAACTTTTGCAGGTCATAGCGAGAAATTTCCGGGGAAATTTTAACATGCAGCTTGCGCACGGTCAAATCGGCAGTCAAGGGCATGGACTCACCGGGAGCAGGTGTGTGCTGCGCGGACAGGAGATCGAGCAGAGAGCCATCAACCTGACCAAAAGAGGTCTCGATGATCGGGATTTCAGGCCGTTGGCCGCGCACGAGAGCGCGGGTCTGGTCAAGCTGTTCGGCGGAAGCCTTGTCGATCTTATTGATGACCACAAGATCACTCGAGGCCAGCTGCTTGACACAGGTGCGTGCGGTGGCATACAGCTTGGGAAAACGCACCGCGTCGACCAAACAGACCGCACCCTGATAATCGATGTGCGGGAAACGGTCGGTCTGAGAGAACAGACGGCGCACGCCGGTGGGATCGGACAGACCGGAGGCCTCGACCAGAATCACATCGGGGTGCAGATCGACAGAACTGCGCAGAACCGACTCGAACTGATCCAGACGGCAGGAGCAGAAAACCGAACCACCTGAGATTTCCTGCAAGTATGCACCAAGGCCGGAAAGGAGGGTGCCGTCGACACCCTCCTGACCGAACTCGTTGATAATCAGCTGAATCTTCTGACCGGCGAACAGGTCAAGGAATCGTTTGAGAAAGGTGGTTTTTCCTGCACCTAAAAACCCGGTAATCAGATACAGTTTGCTCATAGGCTTACTTTCTGCTGTCGCAGACCGCGAGCGCCTCATTGATGGCAGCTTCCAGCTCTGCCTTGGTGGGGATGATCGAGCGGTACTTGAGCTCACCGTTGATGTACATGGACGGCAGGTTCGGTACGCCCATCTTGACGCAGCGAGCGACATTTTCCTTGTAAATAAACTTGTATTCGACCATATCGATCTTGTCGCCGAAGGTTTCCTTTGCCTGGTTTGCAGCGCCCATCATGTAGCCGCAAGCTGCGCACTGTGCCGAATCGAGGGTGAAGACCTCGACGAGCGGCTTGGTGAGGGAAGCATAGTCGGGGATGACAACGTTGGAGGTGTCGATCTCCTCTGCCTGATAGTTCTTAACCATCTCGCGTACCACGTCGGTCTCGATGGCAGCCTGTGCAACGCCGATGCAGTTTTCAACCGGTACGTTGTAGGGCATGTCGCAGCCGGGAGCCAGGATGAAGTTGCGTTTGTCCGGGATGGAGTCGAGCAGATCGACTGCAAACTTCATGTTGTCCTGCTGGTTGCCGAGCAGCATGATGGAGGTCAGCGGGATGTTGCCGCCGATGGCAACATTATAGCGATCGGTGATCTCCTTGGCAGCCAGAAGGTTCACGTTTTCGTCGACGGAAATAGAGTCCGGATTGGTCTGGCACATAACCTCGATGTTTCGAGTTGCGTCGCCGCAGACGAAGAACGAGGACAGAGCACCTTGTGCACGGATGTGGTCAAACAGCTCAGTATAGGGCTCGGTCATGTACTGCTCAAAGTGTGCGGTGGAAATCTGGGAGATCAGCGGGTCTACCAATGCGATGACATCCATGCCAGCCTCGATGTAGTAGTCGGCCATCTTCATGCACACGCGATTGCAGAATGCAAACAGGCTCTCGACTTCTTCCTCAAAGTCAAACATGTCGGTGAACAGGTTGTTGCCGCGCAGGTGAGAAGCCAGGGTGAAGGGGCCGCAGATCAGGCTGTACAGTGCGGTGGTGTCGCCGACTGCTTCCTTCATGCGGTGCATGACATCGAGTACATAGGGGATGCGTCCGCTCTCCTTGGTCGGGATCTTGCAGTCGCAGGGCGTTACGGGCGGCTCTTCGTCGCTGCCGTCGAGCGGATGGGAGCTGACAGACGGCGGGCAGTCATCGGCCCAGGTCAGGCCGCAGCCCAGGCACTCGGCCTCGATCTGTAAGTCGAAGATGACCGGCTGGCCATCGGGCTTGTACAGACGGTTGACTTCCATCAGGGACTCGAAAGCCTTGTCAGCGTCGGTCAGCATTTCGGTTGCGGTGTAGCCCTTCAGGTGACCGGCGTGAACGCCTGCGAAGGGTACCCAGGGGGCACGTTCGGTGGACTCATGGCGCAGGGTGCGGAGCAGCAGATCTTTCATGTGGAACATCCTCCTAAGAATGTAAAATTACGTGTTTTTTCAAAGAGATTGGTCGGAATCCGGTGTTTGCTGTGCACAGCAGCAGGCAGACGGTGCGGGCGTGTGATGGGGACAAGCTGATGTGAGCAGGCCGATGACCTCATCGATGCCCTGACGGTAGTCGGTCAGTGTGTCGATCCAGCTGTCCATGCAGGCGCGGCCTGCGTCGGTGATGGCAAACACACGCTTGCCCATCGCGCCGCGGGCGGCACTGTCGAGCGTGGACGAGATCAGTCCCCGCGCTTCCATCTCGCGCAGAACACGGTAAACGCCGGTTGCATCCGGTTTTGCATCGCGCCACAGTGCAGTCTGGCCGAGCTTGCGCAGCAGATCATAGCCGTGGTCGGGCGACTGTGCGAGTGCGGACAGGATGATGGGCTGGACAAAGCGCATGAGCGTTCCGCCCTGACAGGCACATTTGGCATTTTTGATGCTCATACCGGGTGACCCTCCTTTGTGTTGGCTCTAGTATAACAAATCGAATGGGCGCGGGATTGTAGGATATTGCTCTGGTTGGTACAATCTTCTTTTTCTGAAGGATTATGCACAAATTTGTGAATGACAGACAAATAAATGCTTTGGATTTGTGCAGATAATACGAAAATCATGAAAGAGAAAGGCGCACAGCACGATTTTTTTGCCTGTCCATTGCACAAGACGGCAAGATATTTCTAAAAAAAATAAGATACTGCAAGTCAGGAAAAATCAAATCTGCTATGCTGATGAAACTAGAGTAAGTCCAATATTAGACTGACACGAGATACCGATTTGTAGACAAAGCAGGAGGGACTGGATATGACAAACTTGGAGCTGATTGCATACGCTGAGCAGAATGCCCAGAGCAGCACGCTGCTGACACATGACCAGATTGTACAGCTGTTATCGATTGAGCTGGAGAGCGCAGAATGGAGTGCACTGGGTGTAGCGGCACGCCGGGTTGCACATACTTTGACCGGAGATCGGGCTTACCTGTGGGGTGCCATCGGGGTGGATTTCGCGCCGTGCTCGATGAACTGTGATTTTTGCTCGCTGGGTGAAAAGTGGGGTATCGTGCGTGAGACGCGAAGCTATGACGCGCGGGAAACCGTGGCGCAGGTGCGCGAGTACGCCGAGGCCGGGGTGCGCTGGATTGTGCTGCGCACGACCGAGTTTTATTCGCAGGACGCACTGGGAGACATGATTCGAACCATCCGCACGGAAGTACCGGGAGACTATGAAATCGGCCTCAACATCGGAGAATTTGACCTGGCAAAGGCCAACTGGCTGGCAGAGTGCGGCGTGGACTTTATCTATCACTCTCTGCGCCTCGGTGAGGGCAAGGACACCCGGTTTGATCCCAAGGTGCGCCTGTCCACCTTGCAGGCGGTCAAGGATTCGCCGCTCAAGCTGGTCTTTCTGGTCGAGCCGGTCGGCATTGAGCACACAAACGAAGAGATTGCCGACCTGATTCTGCTGACCGCGCAGTACGGCGCCATCGTTTCGGGCAGTATGGCGCGCATTCCGGTGGCCGGTACGCCGCTCGGTATACATCCGCAGGTGAGTGACGCGCGCATGGCGCAGATCATCGCAGTCACCCGTCTGGCCTGCGGCAGCTGTGTCCCGGATATCTGCATTCATCCGGGCACTCGTCTGGCGATGGAGTTTGGCGCGAATGTGACGGTCATCGAGACCGGTTCGGTGCCGCGTGATACCTGCTGCTGTTCAGGCGGCAAGTGGAACCAGTTTGATGCAGCCCGCGCCAAGGAGCTGTTTGTGCAGGCGGGCTATACCGTCCATCAGACCGCGTGAGGACAATCAGTATGAGATCGTTTTACAAGTGGGCGGCAAGGTTGTCCTGTGTCCTTCTGCTGGCCGCAACGTTGACCGGTTGTGCATCGCAAGAGAGCACACAGGAGACCATGCACGCGACGGTCGGCACTTGGAAGACCGCCCAGACGCTGACCCCATACTTTTATCAGGATTATGCGGATATGACCATTGAGGTCAAACCGTTCACCAATCCGGGCGATCAAAAGACCGCATTACTGGCTGGCAGTCTGGATATGACCGGCACGACCATTCCGACCGCCATTCAGGCGGCGGCAGCTGGGGAGCCGATTAAGATTGTGGCCAGTCTGTGCAATAAATGTTCGGCGCTTGTCGTGGCGGCTGATTCGGGCATCCAGACCACAGCCGACCTCAAGGGAAAGACCATCGCCTACGTGCCGGGGACGATGCATCACGTTTTGCTGCTCGATGTGCTTGAGCGCGCTGGTCTTGACCCGGATACCGATGTCAAACTCGTTCGAGTTGACTTTTTTGACATGGGTCAGGCACTAGCCGGGGGACAGGTCGACGCATTCCTGAGCGGAGAACCCTACCCGACACAGGCGGTGCAGGACGGATACGGCAGAATTTTGGAATATCCGTATTTTGATGACAGCATCGGTACGATCAACGCGGCTATGATCGTCACCGAGGAAACCATTGAACAGCGTCCCGAGCTGGTGCAGAAGCTGGTCGATGCCCATGTGCAGGCGACCCAAAACATGATCGATCACCCGGATGATTGGCTGGATTTGGCTGCGTCGATGGGAACCGACCGGGAGCTGCTGACCGCCTCGGCGGACAATATTGAGCTGTGCTGGCAGATTGATGAGACTTACATCGAACACACCGAGCGATTGGCCGAGCAGATGCAGGCGCTCGGTCTGATCGACACCGTGCCCGACATTCAGGACATGTTCGATTTGTCATTCTTGGAGAATGCCGCATGAAAACGAAACGATTCGACCCGGTCGGCTGGATTGTCCCGATTTTGGTGATTGCGGTCTGGTGGGCTGTGACCCGGTTCGGCATCGTTGCACCCTATCAGCTGCCCAGTCCGCAAACGCTTGCGCGGGTGCTGGTGGACTTTGCAACCGGCTGGTATGGACTGACCCCGTATGCCGGAACAATGTTTTTGCACCTGTGGCACAGCCTGTACCGTGTCCTGACCGGGTTTGCGCTGGCGGTCGTGCTCGGACTGCCGCTCGGCTTTGCCACTGGACGGGTTCGGCTGCTGCGTCGCCTGTTAGACCCCTTTCTTGGACTCATTCGCAGCGTTCCCGGCATCGGCTGGCTGCCGATTGCGATTGTTTGGTTCGGTGTCGGTGAGGGAAATACCCGGTTTCTCATCACGCTGGCGGCCTTCTTTCCCATTTATCTCAATACCATGCAGGGTGCGGCTGGTGTACCCGATTTGACCGAGCGCGCAGGCCGTATGCTGGGTGCACGTGGTTTGACTCTCTTTGCCACTGTGATTTTCCCGGCTGCATTTGCCCAGATTGCTGTCGGCCTGCGGCTGGGCTTGGGTGTCGCGTGGGCGTATCTGGTGCTTGGTGAGGTCACCGGTGTGACCGAGGGACTGGGCGCGGTCATGACCGACGGACGGATGCTCGGACAGGTCGATATCGTGCTGGCCGCGATGATCGTGATTGCGATTGCGGGCAAACTGACCGACTGGCTGCTGTGTGCGCTGTGCCGCCGCATCAGTCCGACCGTGCGCAAAGGAGGAAGGAACGCATGAATCAGGGACTTGTGATTGACAATCTGTGTCATCGGTTTCATACTGAAAACGGACAGACCGTAGATGCACTGAATCACCTGTCGCTCGAAGTTCCGGCGGGGCAGATCGTGTCGGTGATTGGCGCGTCGGGCTGCGGAAAGAGTACCTTACTCAGCCTGATTGCCGGATTTGACCGTCCGGCACAGGGAGAGATCGCGCTGGATGGCGTGTCGGTCGTGGGAAAGCCCAGTCCCGACCGCTGTTTGGTCTTTCAGTCGCCTGCACTGTTTGAATGGCTGACCGTGCTGCAAAACGTGATGTACGGACTTAAACGGCAGGGCGTTTCGCGTCAGGACAGACGTGCACAAGCGCTGGATATGCTGGCCCGGGTTGGACTTTCTGGCTTTGAAAAGCAGTATCCGCACGAACTGTCGGGCGGTATGCAGCAGCGCGTCGCGCTGGCGCGAGCACTGGTGATGCGTCCGCGCGTGCTGCTCATGGACGAACCCTTTGCCGCGCTCGATGCCCAGCTGCGCCAGCAGATGCAGCAGCTTGTCCGCAGTTTGTGGCGTGAGCTCGGACAAACCATCCTGTTTGTGACCCACGATATCCGTGAGGCGGTCGCGGTCGCACATCGCGTGGTGGTGTTGACGCCACGACCGGGAACGGTCAAGGCGGTCTTTCCGGTGCCGGGATCAATGGAGGACCGGGAAGCATTTTTGCACACCAGTGCATACCAAACGCTGTGCGCACAGATTGGGGACACTCTGTTTGACCGATAAGTGAGGAGAAAACCATGGAATTTGCATATTGTAAGCTGGAAATCTTTATTCCCGAGAGCCATTTGCGGGCATTGCAGCAGGTACTCGCGGAGGTGGATGCCGGACACATCGGCGCGTATGATTGCTGCCTGTCCTATCACCCGGTAACGGGCTGCTGGCGACCGCTAGATGGGACAAACCCATATCTCGGAACGGTGGGGGAGATTTGCACCGCACCAGAGCTCAAGGTCGAGGTGACCTGCAAGACCGAGCGCGTCGCGCAGACCATTGCCGCCATCAAAGCCGTGCATCCCTACGAAGAACCGGTCATCAATGCGATTCCCTTATACCAAGTCGGATTATAAGCAGGAAAAAAGGACGTTTCCACACGGAAACGTCCTTTTCTATGTGGTTAACTTGCCATGAACTGATAGAGCATACCGATGGCTTGTTCACGGGTTGCCGTCTGGTTTGCCGCAAACCGTCCAGTTTCGTCACCGGATACCATGTGCAGACCCTGCGCGATAGCAGCGTAGCCGTAGTATGTATCGGGAATCTCATTTGCATCGGTGAATGTGCAGCGGAAGATACCCGGAATCTGTGCGGCGTTACCGTAGCCGCCGTGATCGAGGATGGTCTTAACCAGCTCGGCGCGGGTGATCAGCTTGTCGTCATCCCGGTCACCGCGTGCCAGCAGACCGCTGCCAATGGCGTAGTCGTAAATCTGATCGGCTGCGTCCTCCTCGGACAGATCGATGAGGAAACCGTCTACGCTGGCCAGGAGCGCCATCAAGTCGAGCTGCGTCAGCGGTTTTGCGGGCTGGAGGGTACCGCCCAGCCAGCCGATGCGGTAGGATGCGAGCGCCTGTGCAGCCTGTGCAGCCCAGGTGGTCGAGAGGTCGCTGTACGTCAGTGTATCGTCATCGCTGGTGAGCGCCAGCGGCTGTCCGGTCTTGGCGTCGATGCCGTACATCATGGTGGGCTGTTCGAGGTAGAATCCAAGGGTCAGACGCTCAACGTAAGGATAGCCCATCTCGGCAAGCTTTGCGTCGTCTGTGCTCTGTCCAGCCTCTTCGGGAACGGACAGATAGCCGAGCTTGGTCTCAAAGGTGTCCATCCAGAACGTGTGCGCTGCTTCGGAGGAAATCAGACCGTCCGCGCTGTCAAAGGTGGGCAGCTCGTCAAAATTGCGGGACAGATAGGTGATCGAGCCGTCGCGTGCATCGACTGATATCGCAATGCTGTTTGCCGGGAAGAAGTATCCGTTGACCTTCTGACAGAATACAAAGTGGTGCGCGGTAGATCCATCCTCGGTGCTTGCCTCGGTGGACTCATAGAGTGCACAGGTTTTATACTGGTCAGGCCACAGGCGGCTGAGGAAGGATTCGGCTATTTTCAGTGCGGTGGACAGCGAGACCGTTCCTTTGAATGCCTCATCCGTCCAGTACGAACTAAATACGTCCTCGATTTCGCCGGTCTTAGCGTTTACCGTGATATAGCGATGTTTCAGATTGTTTTTCGCCTTCTGGGTGTAACGCAGATTGCCGTATACCGTGCCGTCCTCGGTGTCAATGGAATAGCTGCACGAAGACAGGGTGTAGTTGGTCAGCCCGAGTTCTTTCCAGGTGCGTACCTTGCTGTCCAGTGTTTCCTTGGACAGGACACCTTCCATCTGGGCAATGCCGGCCTGTTCGGCCTCGGACAGACTGCCGTTTGCGGTGGATTCGGCTGCCGTATCCGCGCTGCCCGCGGTGCCCATCTTGTCATGGAGTTCGCGGGTCTGCTCGGTCAGGTTGACGAGCTTATCGGTCTGCGCATCGACATAGAAGTTGTCGGTTGTGTCGGGAACATAGCGCAACGAAGCGGTTTTGCGGTCATCGTCCAGTACGTATTCAAGACGCAGTGTTTGCTGCTCTCCGAGGAGTGCTGTGGACTTGTCGTAGGCCTGTTTGTTAACAGTGGGGTCAGCGCTCAGGTCGAGAGATGCCGGATCGACCGGGGTGCCGACATAGCTGGTGTAGCGGTCGGCACGCGAGAAGCGAAGTAGCTCACCGGTATCCGAATCTACGGTTGCAGATACACTGATGGGCGTGGGCAGACCGTACAGGTCAAGCTTGGTCGAAAACGTGTGATCGGACGACGTGAGTGAAGGTGTCCGGTCGGATTCGCTCAGCTCGGCGCTCTCATGTTCTCCGAGCACCTGATCGATAAACGTCTGTGCGGTCTTCTGTGCATCCTCACGGGAGATCGTCGGAAAACTGGGCAGCTGACCACTGGAGGACGAGGTCTCGTCGCTCGGATTGTACTGATAGCGGTAGATGGTGCCGTCCTCACCGGCGGTCACGGTGAGCGTGGACTGGTCGGCAGCCGTCCAGTCAAGCTCCCATATTGCACGCAAAGGATCTTCCTGAAGCTCGCCGTGAAAGGATGTGTAAGAGTTGTCCAGTTTGAGGATGTCTTTCACCGTCTGGGTGACTTGGGATAAGCGCTGGTCGGCAGTGCTGCTTTCGGAAGTGGCTGCGACCGGTGTGGCCAGCAGCGCAGCGCTGAGCAGCAGGCATAATGTCCGTTTCATACAAAACGCCTCCTTTTTCTCATTCCTTCAAGGTGCATAGGTTCTCTATTTAGTAGACTTATTTTATACCAAAAAGTTCCGGGTGCAAAGGGGATTGCGGACAAAAGATTTTTTAGTTTGCTGCACCCGTGCGCTCGGCGCGGACAAAATAGAACAGGTACTGCTGAATCACACCGTTAAACGGCGCATAACGGTCGAAGGGGAAACCGTTCGGATAGTGGGTGTCCATGACGCGGTTCATCCACACGTCGAGCGGGAAGGAGTCCATGCGGTGAAAGCCGAATAGCATGACGCACTGGGCGATCTTGGGGCCGACACCGTGCAGGGAGAGCAGTTTTTCGCGCAGCGCGGCATCATCCAGCGCGGCCAGCTCGTCAAAGAGCCCGGGGTTGTGTGCGGCGGTCTGCGCCGCCTGCCGGATGTAGGGCAGACGGTAGCCCAGACCGCAGGCGGCAAGGGTATCGTCATCGAGTGCGGCCAGCTGTGCGGGCGTGGGAAAGGCGTAGAGCGTCTGACCGTCGGCCTCGCCGATCGGCGTACCCGCCGCGCGGGACAGCGCCTCGACCGATTTCTGAATGGCTGGGATGGACTTGCGCTGTGAGAGCAGGAAGGTGATGAGCATTTCGAACGGGTTCTGCCGCAGAATGCGGATGCCCTGTCCGCACGCTGCCGATTGGCTGAGATAGTGGTCGTTCGGGTCGATCGACGCACGAATTGCGGTGTAGTCGGTGGAAAAATCAAAGTAATCGTGCCAGAATGACTGAAATTCCTCGGGGGTACAGTCGAGTTCCAGTGTATCGGGTGCGGTCTGTTTGAGCACGACCGTGCGGTCACGGGCGAAAATGCGGCAGCGGCCGTCAGAGAGCGGATACCAGCGGAAACACTGGCCGCTTGCGGCGATCTTGACCGCGTCGAAGTCATCGGTCAGGGTAAAATGCATAAGGTGTCCTCCTGAAAGTCGAAAGATTGGATTTTTGGTCGACTTCAGTATAGCAAAACCGCCTGCCGCATGCAACCGGGTATCTATTGCCTGACCTGTGGGAACGTGTTATGATGAGACCGGAAAGACGTATTGTAAGGAGTGGACAAAGATGCGTATTTTGATTGCCGAAGATGAACAGGATCTGTGCCGACTGATCGTGCAGACGCTGACCCGTGCGGGATACAGCGTAGATGCCTGTCTGGATGGAGAACAGGCAATGGACTGTCTGCGCTGTGCGACCTACGACTGCGTACTGCTCGATGTGATGATGCCGCGCCGGGACGGCCATGCGGTTTTGCGCGAGATGCGGGCATCGGGTGACCGTACCCCGGTCATTTTCCTGACCGCACGTGACAGCATTCAGGATCGCATCAGCGGTCTGGACATGGGCGCCGACGATTATCTGGTCAAACCTTTTGACTTTGACGAGCTGCTTGCACGCATCCGTGCGGCGACGCGCAAGTACGGCGGAGAAAAGAGTGGTGTGCTGACGCTCGCCAATCTGACGCTGGATACGGCCGCGCACACGGTAACCCGCGGCGGCAAGGCAATCAAGCTGTCGGTCAAGGAGTACGCGATTTTAGAGTACCTTATGCACCACCAGGAGACCGTGGTTTCCCGTGAACAGTTGGAAAATCACATCTGGAACTATGATTGTGCGGGTGGTTCCAACGTGGTAGACGTGTATATGACCTATCTGCGTCGCAAGATCGACCATGATTTTGATAAAAAATTGCTGCACACCATACGCGGTGCGGGATGGGTGCTGCGGGAGGAAGCATGAAGCGGTTATCGGTACGAAAAAAACTGACGCTGTGGATTACGGCGCTGATGATGACGCTGGTGTGTATCGTGATGGCCTTTCTGTTCGGTGTGAGCAACCGGGTGGCGGTGCAGAGTGCGCAGGAACAGCTGGAGAGCTTTGTACGCGGCAATCTGACCGGCATCACGATGGAAAACGGTGCGCTGCAATTTGCCGACAATGTCCAGTTTACGCGCAGCGGTATGTATCTGCTGGTGTACAACGAGTCGGGCGCACTGCTCGCCGGTCAGACCCCGCTGTCCTATCCGGCGACGGTCTCCTTTGAAAACGGTCTGATTCGTCCGGTGTCCGACGAGGAGGCCGACGACGTGTATCTGACGCTGGATTTCTGGCTGCCTTTTGGCTGGGACGACGGTGTTTGGGTGCGCGGCGTGGTGCAGCAGCCTGAACTTGATGACGCCATGCACCGTCTGCTCGATCTGTCACTCCTGCTTTTGCCGCTCGTTGTGCTGGTCAGCGGCGTGGGGGCGTACTGCATCGTGCGCCGCGCCTTCCGACCGATTGACCGCATTGTCGCAGCGGCTGGGGAGATCAGCGAGGGACGCGACCTGTCCCGACGGATTGGACTGCCGCCCGGAAAGGATGAGATCAGCCAGCTTGCCGCAGCGTTTGATCAGATGTTTGAGCGACTGGAAAAGGCGTTTGAGGCCGAGAGTCAGTTTACGTCCGATGCCTCGCACGAACTGCGCACGCCGACGGCGGTCATTCTGGCACAGTGCCGGGAGGCTGAGCAGCACGCCCAAACGACCGAGGAGTACGCCGAGGCGGTGGCAGTTATTCACCGGCAGGCCGACCGCATTTCCGGTCTGATCGGACAGCTATTGCAGATGACCCGCATGGAGCAGGGCACGGCAAAGCTCAGCGCCGAACAGGCCGACTTGAGCGAGCTGGCCGAGGTGGTGTGCGAGGAGCAGTGCACGGTCTATCCTGATCGTGACATTCGCACGCGCTTGCAGCCGCATGTCATGGCATGGTTTGACGTGACCCTGATGACTCGTGTACTGCAAAACTTGCTGGAAAACGCTTGTCGGTATGGCGGGGAACAGATTACGGTCGAGGTACGACAGGAACAGGACGAGGCTGTTCTGTCCGTTCTTGATAACGGCGAAGGCATCCCGGAAGACCAGCAGGAGAAGATCTGGAAACGGTTCTACCGCTGCGAGAGTTCGCGCTCGGGCGGTCAGGGTACCGGTTTGGGACTGCCGATGGTGGCGCAGATCACCGCTATGCACGGGGGAACGGTCACGGTCAATAGCACACAGGGCTTGGGAACCCGGTTCACCGTGCGCTTTCCGGTAGCTCCGAAAAATATTTAAAAATTCTTTGGATTTTTAATGTTCTTTTAATACGCATTCGGTATACTAAGGTCAAACAAAAGAAACCAAGACCTTACAGAGAGGAGTGCGTATGATGAGAAAGAAGATTTTAGCGGCAGCATTGCTGCTGACGTTGGGACTGGCTGGATGCAGCGCAAAGAGTCAGAGTGTACAGACCGATTTGATTGGTGAGGACGATGCCAAGGCGGCAGCGCTCACCGCGAGCGGTGTAGCACAGGACAATGCGACATTCACCAAGACCCAGCTGGAAAAAGACGATGGTAAGACCTACTATGAAATCGAATTTACCGATGCGGACGGCGTACGGTATGAGTACGATATCGATGCTGTGACCGGAACGGTCATCGCATACGAGAGCGAAAAGAAGGGCACGGCCAAGACGCAGAGCGGCCAGATCATGACCGATGCGAGCGGCGAGATCGACGAGGCGACGGCCAAGCAGACCGCGCTGGACGATGCCGGACTGACAGCCGATCAGGTGGCCTTTGTCAAGGTTGAGCGCGAGCAGGATGACGGCGTGACCAAGTACGAGGTAGAGTTCTACGCGAAGGACACCTATACCGAGTACGATTACGAGATCAATGCCCAGACCGGTGCCATCCTTGCGATGGATGCCGATGCCGAGAACTATGCACCGCAGACCAGTAGTACGGTCGTCAGCGAGGATACGGTCAAAAAGACCGTACTCGCCAAGGTGCCGGGTGCATCCGAGAGTGACCTTAAGATGCGCCTCGAGACCGACGACGGACGGCAGCAGTATGAAGGTACGATCATCTATGATGAGATGAAGTACGAGTTCGAAGTCGACGCATACAGCGGTGCGATCCGTGAATGGGACGCTGAATCTGTATATGACTGAACATAAACCTCGGTAAGAACGAATAGGAGGATTAAACCATGAAAAAGCAGATTTTTGCAGCAGTACTTTCGGCGGCGATCCTGTGCAGTGCAGCAGCCGCAGGCTGGACGGCTTCGGCTGAGATTCGGCCGGATATTGATGTGGTCATCGATGGCACCGAGCGCACGTTCTACAATGCCAGCGGTGCAGAAGTACATCCGATCAGCTATCAGGACACCACCTATCTGCCCGTCCGTGCGATTGGCGAGCTGATGGGCAAGAACGTCAACTGGGATGCATCTACTCAGACGGTCAGCATCGGCGGTACGCGAGTCGCCGGAACGACCGCCGGCAAGGATGACAAGAATGCACGCGCGGATGACATCACCCTGACCGTTCGACCGGAGTATACGGTCGTGATTGACGGCGTGACCCGCACGTTTTACGATGCCAAGGGACGGGAAGTAGACCCGGTTGAGTACCAGGGCTCGATCTACCTGCCGGTGCGTGCCATTGGTGAGCTGATGGGCAAGACGGTGAGCTGGAACGAGAGCACCCAGACGGTCACTCTGACCGGCGGCTCGACCGTGACCGATTTTGACACCTCCGGCCCGACTGGACAGACCAATCCGAGCACGGGTGCGGTGAGCATGGACAAGGCAAAGCAGATTGTACTTGACCATGCAGGCCTGTCGGCATCCGCTGTACAATTTATCAAGAGCGAGACCGATCGGGACGACGGCAGAACCATCTATGAGATTGAGTTTGTCGTCAAGAGCGGAAACACCTGGAAGGAGTACGATTACGAGATCGACGCTGCGACCGGCAAGATCGTGGACTATGACTACGACGCTGAGACCAGCTACACGGGCAATCAGAGCAGCAATGCATCGATTGGTATGAACCAGGCAAAGCAGATCGCGCTTGACCATGCAGGTCTGTCGTTCTCTGACGTGCAGTTTGTCAAGACGCGTGCCGATCAGGACGATGGCAGACTGGTCTATGAGATCGAGTTTGTGGTCAAGAACGGCAGCACGGTCAAGGAATACGATTATGAAATCGACGCATCGACCGGCAAAATCGTAGAATACGATTACGACGTTGAGAGCACCTATGACTGGGATGACGATCACGACGACTGGGACGATGATGACGACGATTGGGACGACTGATGCCCTGTTTTTTGAAACCCCTGCAGATTTTTCTGCGGGAGTTATGTGTTTTGTGTAAAGTGCATGAGAAATTTTATGTGAACGCTTGCAAACCGTAAAAAGGTGTCGTATAATAAACACAACAGAATGTGTAGAGATTGAGAGACACATGAAGAATGAAAGCGGCGTGATGAACCGCTTGTTCTTCGTGTGTCTTTTTTTCGTACTTTTTTCGAATTTGGGAACAAGACACAACCGTATGGAAGAGAGAAAGGAGACGAGGGTGAATGCAGTATGATGTGATCGTCATTGGCTCCGGTGTAACTGGCGCGATGACCGCTTATCAGCTGTCTCAGTATCAGCTGCGCGTCTGCGTCGTGGACAAACGCTTAGAGCCTGCGGCAGAGACCAGCAGTGCAAACAGCGGCATCGTCCACGCAGGTTATGATGCCAAGCCGGGCAGCAACAAGGCACGTCTGAATGTGCGCGGCAACGCGTATATGGAGAATGTATGCCGCAAGCTGGATGTACCCTTTAAGCGTATTGGTTCTCTGGTACTGGCTTTCAGTGATGAGGAAGCTAAGACGGTAGAACAGCTTTATCAGTCGGGCGTACAGAACGGAGTACCCGGTCTGCGCGTCATCGACGCAAACGAACTTTACGAATTGGAACCGAACGTACAGCCGAATGCGGTCTGCGCCCTGTACGCACCGTCTGCGGGCATCGTTTGCCCGTATGAACTGACGACGGCAGCGCTTGAGGTTGCCTGCGCTGCGGGCGCAGAGTATCTGCGCGAAGCCGAGGTCACCGACATTCAGAAGACCGAGAACGGATTCACCGTCACTGCAGGCGGTCAGACGCTGACTGCGTCTGTGGTTGTCAACGCAGCCGGTCTGTATGCCGATCACATCGCACGCATGGTGGGTGATGATCGCTTCACCATCACCCCGCGCAAGGGTGAGTACATCCTGTTTGAAAAGAGCATGGGCAAGACCGTCGGTCATGTGGTCTTCCAGACCCCGGCAGGCGGCAGTAAGGGTGTTCTGGTATCGCCCACGGTGGACGGTAACCTGTACATCGGCCCCAATGCCAATGTCGTCGAGCACAAGGACGATACCTCTACGACCTGGAAGGGCTTGGAGGAGATCAAGACCTGTGCGGCAAAGTCGGTTGCAAAGCTGGATATGCGTCTGGCGATCACCAACTTTGCAGGTCTGCGTGCAACGCCCTCGACCGGTGACTTCATCATTGACAGCCCGGTTCCCGGCTTTATCAACGCTGCCGGTATTGAGTCTCCCGGTCTGTCGGCAGCTCCTGCGATTGCCGAGGAGGTTGTCGGCCTAGTTCGCGCAAGCGGTCGAGTCGCCTTGACCGAGCGGGAGGATTGGACGGGCACGCGTGAGCCGGTCAAGCGCTTCCGCGAGATGACCGACGCCGAGCGCGCCGAGCTGGTGCGGGAAAATCCGGCTTATGGCCGTATTATCTGCCGCTGTGAGACGGTTACCGAACAGGAGATCCGCGACGCAATCCGCCGCCCGGCGGGTGCGCGTTCGGTAGACGGCGTCAAGCGCCGTACCAGAAGCGGTATGGGTAAGTGTCAGGGTGGATTCTGCGGCCCGCGTGTTGTGGACATTCTGGCCGAGGAGCTGGGCTGTGAGCCGACCGAGATCACCAAGTTCGGCGGTGCATCCTACATGCTCACCGGTAAAACCAGATAAAGGAGGGGACGGCAATGGAAAAACGCAGTGTAGTCATTATCGGCGGCGGCCCGGCGGGTCTTGCTGCCGCAGTCGCAGCCAAGGAAAACGGCTGTGACGACGTCCTCATTCTGGAACGCGACAGCGATGTCGGCGGTATCTTGCAGCAGTGCATCCATGCAGGCTTCGGTCTGCACATCTTCGGCGAGGAGTTGACCGGCCCGGAGTATGCCGCACGCTTCCATGCACAGGTTGACGAGCTGGGCATCGAGTACAAGTGTGATACCATGGTGCTGAGCATCTCGCAGGATCGCGTGGTCACCGCGGTCAACAGCAAGGACGGTATTCTGACCATTCAGGCGGGTGCGATTGTGCTCGCGATGGGCTGCCGTGAGCGCAGCCGTGGTGCAGTCGGCATCGGCGGTACCCGTCCGGCGGGCGTCTACACCGCCGGCACGGCGCAGCGCTTTGTCAACATCGAGGGCTATATGCCGGGCAAAAAGGTCGTCATTTTGGGTTCGGGTGATATCGGACTCATCATGGCACGCCGCATGACGCTGGAAGGCGCAGAAGTCAAGATGGTGCTCGAGGTCATGCCGTATTCGGGCGGACTCAAGCGCAATATCGTGCAGTGCCTGGACGATTTCGGCATTCCGCTGCGCCTGTCGCACACGGTTGTTGAGGTGCGCGGACGTGAGCGCGTCGAAGGTGTCGTGATTGCACAGGTGGACGAAAAGAGACGTCCCATCCCGGAGACTTTCGAGTATGTACCCTGTGATACCCTGCTTCTGTCGGTCGGCCTCATTCCCGAGAATGAGCTGAGCGCGGCAGCAGATATTCCGATCAACCCCGTCACAAACGGCCCCTTCGTCGATCAGTCCATGATGACCCGCTGTGAGGGCATTTTTGCCTGCGGCAACGTCGTACATGTACACGATCTGGTCGACTTTGTCACCATTGAGAGCCGTCTGGCAGGCCGCGGTGCGGCAAAATACGCCCTCGGTCAGCGCACGGACGGTGCCCATACGCTTGACGTAAAGCCCGGTTTTGGTGTACGCTATGTAGTGCCCTCCACCATCGATCCGGCGGCGCTGAGCTATGACGAAAAGTTCTTGTTCCGCGTCAGCGATGTCTTCACCGACATGGAACTCGAGGTCAAGGTAGACGGAAACGTTGTCTATCACAAGCGCGTGCCGCAGGCGGCACCCGGTGAGATGGAATCGGTGCAGATCACCCGTCAGCTGGCGGAAAAACTCGTGGGCCAGACGGTGGAAATCGGTCTGCGCCCGGCCAAGTGAGTTCTGGGAGGGTGTGCAATGGAAACAAAAAATATGACCTGTGTCGTCTGTCCGCGCGGTTGTGCGCTGACGGTAACGGTTGAGGATGGAAAAATCCTGTCGGTTACGGGCAATACCTGTAAGCGCGGTGCGGCATACGCCGAGGCCGAGCTGCTTCGCCCCGAGCGCATGCTGACTTCGACCGTCACGGTGGAAGATCGCCGCCGGATGTTGGCTGTGCGCACGCGCAGCGCCATCCCGAAAGATAAGATTTTTGATGCAATGCGTGTGCTGTACGGCACGCGCGTGATCGCTCCGGTGCAGATCGGCGATGTGATCGTAGCCGATGTGTGCGGTACCGGCGTGGATGTCATCGCGTCGGAATCGCTGGCGTAAAGGAACCGATTGACCCGCTGCGACCGGATGACAGAACGAGCGGAAAAGCGGGAGGGAAAACGATGTCCAGTCGAAATTTAAGAGAAGCCCTTGCAAAACATCCGATTATTGCGGCTGTGCATTCCTTTGAGGACGCGGCAGTCGCGGCAGAATCGCCGTGCGCGGTTGTGTTTCTGCTGGGCGGCAAGCTGTTTGACGTCAAGGAAATGGTCAGCCGCTTGCAGCAGAAAGGAAAGATCGTATTTGTACACCTGGATCTGGCCGAGGGGATCGCACGCGATGCCAACGGTGTTCAGATCCTGGCCGAGATCGTGCGCCCGGACGGTGTCATTACGACCAAGAACAACCTGGTGCGTACCATCCGTGAATATGGTATGCTCGCAGCGCTGCGCTGCTTCATCATGGATGGACAGTCCTACCAGAAGGCCATTCAGGTCAGCGGAAACGTATCGCCCGACTTTGTTGAGCTTATGCCGGGCATTCTGCCGCCCAGCCTGATCGAGTCGTTTTGCCGGGAGACCGGAGCGGCTGTGGTCGCGGGTGGACTGGTGCGCAGTGCGGTGGACGCAAATCAGGCGTTTTCTGCGGGTGCGCGGGGCATTTCGACCTCGGATCGATCCCTTTGGACGCTGCCCATCGGTCAGTCCTGACGCGGCGTACAGGAAAGGAAGGATACGCTATGGCAAAGAAGATTTTAAGTCTGGCTCATCGCGGCTTTTCCGGTTATTACCCGGAAAATACCCGTGTAGCTTTTGAGGCTGCGGTCGAAAAGACCAACTGTGACGGCTTTGAGAGCGACGTTCATTTCTCCAAGGACGGCAAGCTGGTCATCATTCACGACCCGGTACTCGACCGCACGTCCAACGGCATGGGCTACGTCAAGGATTACACCTATGAGGAGCTGTGCCAGTTTGATCTGGGTTCCTGGAAGGGCACAGAGTTTGCCGGTCAGACCATGATGACCTGGGCAGAACTGCTGGATTTCTGCAAGCAGACGCACAAAGTGTGCAATCTGGAGCTCAAAAACTATGAGGTCTTTTATCCCGGTCTGGAAGAAGCGGTCATTCGTGAGATCGAGCGCTTCCAGATGCAGGATCAGGTCTTTTTATCCTCGTTCAACCACATCTCGATGGAGTCGTGCAAGCGCATGAATCCCGAGATCAAGACCGGTCTGCTCTATGATAAGCCCATTCACAACCCGGAGTACTACTTCTCGCAGACTATTTCGGATGCCATCCATCCGCGCTGGTGCCTGCTGCAATACCAGCGTCACCTGACCGATGCCTACCACACGATGGGCAAGGAGGTCAACACGTGGACGGTCAATACCGAGGAGGATGTACGCGACATGATCGCACAGGGCGTCGACTGCATCATTTCCAACTATCCGGATATGGCAGGCGAGCTCATTGCCGCGCACAACGCTGCACTTTAATTCAAAATCATCGAAGCCGCGCAGATTCTGCGCGGCTTTTTTAAAATCAGGGGGATATTTTGATGAATCTGTCCAACAAGAGACTGTTTTTGTTCGATATTGATGGAACGCTGGCGGTAGGGGATGAATTGCTGCCGGGTGCGCGGGAATTGCTCGCGGAAATCGAGCGCAGAGGCGGGACCAGCCTGTTTATCACCAACAACTCTACGCGCAGCCGCAGTCATTACGTCAAGCGGTTCGCTGAGGTGTTCGGCTTGCAGACCGAGGAATGCCAGTTTGTGACCGCGTCCTATGTGACCGCGCGCACGCTGTGTGATCGGTACGGAACACAGACCATCTATGCACAGGGAACACGGTCGTTTGTGGAAGAACTGCGGTCGTTTGGCTTGCAGATTGTGACCGAACTTGTGGAAAATCCGGCGTGTATCGTGGTCGGATACGACGGGGAACTGACCTATGATAAACTGTGCCGCACGGCAGAATTACTCCAGCGCACCGACGTACCGTTCTATGGCACAAACCCCGATTTGCGCTGTCCGGCGCCGTTTGGATTCATCCCGGACTGTGGTGCAATTTGCGGTACGCTGACCGCAACGACCGGAAAAGAGCCTGTTTATCTGGGCAAACCGGCAGCGAGAATGGCCGAACTGTGCCTGGAAGAAACCGGTTACAGCAGGGAACAGACGCTGGTGGTCGGCGACCGTCTGTACACCGACATTGCGTGCGGTCTGGCTGCGGAAATCGATACCTGTTTGCTGCTCACCGGAGAAGCCGGTTTGGATGATCTCAAAACTACCAGGTTTCAGCCTGATCTGGTTCTGGACGATCCGGCGGCGCTGCTTGCGGCATTGGGAGCAAAAACAGGCTGTCAAGTTTACAGACATTTTGCAAAAACCTGACAGCTTGTTGGTCGAAATGTATGCACAATCTGTGGTAGAATACACTTGCCTTCGAGCGGCAGGCAAATCACGCGCCGGACGTTTTTGTACCGACAGGTTGCCGATTTTATAAGGTCATGCTTTCTGGAAACACAAATTAGATAGAATGCCATGAAGTTTAAAAATCAAGGTGTTTTGCAAAGGAAACAACCTGCAAAATACACAAAGATTTTTAAAAAAATTATAAAAATCGATGAAATGTCATTTTCTGCAAAAATGTTTGCGCAGAATGATTGCGTTTTGGAGGTTTGCATGATATCATGTGCAATGTAGACAGTTCCCAATTCGTAAAAAGTTGTTTGTTGTTTATATTTCATAATCGATGGCTGTGGATTTCATCACCCCGCACCTTCGGTTGCCGCTGCCCATCCGGGCATCTGAAAAACTAAATAACGTACAGCTTTCTCAAACCTGCGAATTGGATCCTGTGAGGTCGGTTCCTCACAGATACTTTTGGAGGTGAAGAAACTTGGTACACATTACAGCTCATTCTGGCTGCGACGGCACACCGGATAATTCACTCGAATTCGTTCGTCATGCCTTGCAGACGAATGCGGATGCGCTGGAAGTTGATGTACGGAAAACAAAAGACGGCATCCTTGCAATTTCCCACGACGCAATCTTGGACGATCAGGACGCACCTGCGCTGGACGCGGTGTTTGCACTGGTCGCACCGACTGACAAGTGGATTAACTGCGATTTGAAGGAGCCCGATTTGGAGAATGCTGTGATAGACCTTGCAAGGGGGCATGGTTTGTTACAGCGTCTTATTTTTTCTGGAACTGTCAGCTTAGAGCGTGTCCGTATGGACGAAACTCTGAGAAGGGATGTGCTTATTTACATCAACATCGAAGAACTCATGCCGGGATTATATGATCGGCTGCAGGACGGCGCAGTGCTGACCGAACAGGACATGCAGAAAGCCGCCGACCTGTGTCACGAATATGGATTCCGCGTGATCAACGTACACGAAAGACTTTGCACACCGGAATTTATGCAGGTCATGGACAAGAACGACATTGTTGTTTCGGCCTGGACGATCAACGATCCGGAGCGCGCAGCAGAAGTTGCCCAGGCAAAGTGCATCGAAAACATCACAAGCCGTGCACCGGAACTTGTGCGCGGTGCGATTGACGGCTGAACCCGGCAGGTTTCCGGGCAAAAAGATCCGCTGTCACCGGCGGACGCAGAGAAAGAGAACAAGAAGAGTAGGTGATCGAAAAGTATGTTCAAGTATTTAAATCCCAAACGCTTCTACTTCGCGGTCGGCAAAAAGAAATTCTGGGAGTTCATCGTTCTGGCGGTGTTTATCCTGTTTTTCTACGGCCCGCTGCTCAACATGATTATGATGGCGTTCGCAAATGAATACGAACCGCCGCACCTGTTGGCAACCGAGTGGGGTACTTATTGGTGGGATTTCATCTTCCAGCAGAATAGTCTGAAATCTTCTATGGTACAGTCCTTCCTCGTAGCAATCATCACAACGATTTGCTCGATGATCATCTGTATCCCGGCAGCATTCTCCCTGGCACGCTTTAAGTATCCGGGCAGAAAGCTGTTCATGCTGTCCTTCCTGCTGACCAACGCCTTCCCGAAGATCGGTATCTTCATTTCGATCGGCGTTCTGTTTTACAAGTATAACCTGATGGGTACCCTCGCAGGCGTCGTTATCATCCACATGATTACGACCATGATGTTCATGGTATGGCTGCCGTCGAGCGCATTCCGCACCGTTCACCCGCAGCAGGAAGAAGCAGCGCGTGACGTTGGCGCAGGCCCCATCCGTACCTTCTTCAAGGTCACCCTGCCGATGGCGATGCCCGGTATCGCGGTTGCAACGCTCTACACCTTCCTCGGCTCCATGGAGGAGGCACAGGGCACCCTGCTCGTCGGTATGGGACGCATCACCACCATGCCGGTCGAGATGTACGGCATCATCATGGACTATCCCGGACAGGCGGGCGCTGTATTCGGCGTACTGCTGATGATCCCGTCGGCTGTCATGATTTTCCTGATGCGCAAGTATATCGGCCCCGATGCCATCGCGGGCGGCTTCAAGATGAAATAATCTGAGATATGTTGGAGGATTAGACGCATATGAGCGAGAGAAAAATCAAGCTGCAGCTAAAAGATATGACCAAAAAGTACGACAACGGTGACGGTGTCGAACATATTAATCTGGATATCTACGAGGGCGAGATCGTTTCCTTCCTTGGCCCCTCCGGCTGCGGTAAAACCACCATCCTGCGTGCAATCGGCGGCTTCCACGACGTAACCAGCGGCGACATCACCATTGACGGTCAGAGCATCGTCGGTCTGCCGCCTGAGAAGCGCCCGACCGCAATGGTATTCCAGAGCTATAACCTGTGGCCTCACATGACCATTTACGAGAACCTTGCATTCGGCCTCAAGCTGCGCAAGATTCCCAAGGCACAGATCGATGAGGATATCAAGAATATCTTAAAGCTGGTCTCCATGTCCGGCAGCGAGAAGAAGTATCCGAGCCAGCTGTCCGGCGGCCAGCAGCAGCGTATCGCAATCGCACGTTCGCTGCTCCTCAAGCCCTCCATGCTGCTGCTCGACGAGCCCTTCTCGGCACTCGACGCGAAGATTCGTCAGCAGATGCGTGAGGAGCTCAAGAAGATCCAGTCCGATCTGGGCATCACGGTCGTATTCGTAACCCACGACCAGGAGGAAGCGATGACGCTTTCTCACAGAATCGTTGTCATGAACAAGGGTAAGTTCGAGCAGGTCGGCTCGCCCACCGAGATCTATGACAAACCAAATTCCAAGTACGTTGCATCCTTCATCGGCGAGATGAACTTCATCAAGGATGGAGACAAGACCATCGCAGTCCGACCGGAGAATGTTAATGTAGTAGTAGGCGGCAGCGGCATGGTTAACGGCAAGGTGAGAACCATCATGGTCCTCGGACACTATGTATCTGTTAACGTGCAGTGCGGTGACGACGTCATTAAGTGCTTCGTCAACCGTGAAATTTCTGATCAGCTGGAAGTAGGCGATCCGGTCGGTCTGAATTTCGAAAAGTATCATACCTTTACCGAATAAGAGGAAAGAGAGGAAGAGATCTATGAATACTAAGAGATTGTTTGCGATTCTGACGGCTTCTGCACTGCTCGTCGGTACGCTGGCAGGCTGCGGCGGCAGCAAGGATGCAAGTACGAGCGAGAGCAGCGGTGAGACCGGTACCGTTAAGGACGTACAGGTCTGGGCAACCGGTTCGGATAACGTTCGTCAGACTTTTGAGAAGCTGGTTGACGACTTCAACGCAAATTCCGAATATGCAGGCACTTACGAGGCAAAGCTGAACTTCATCCTGTCCGGTACTGGCGGCGGTACTCTGGCTGACCAGCTGGTTGCAGCATACAAGGCAGGCCAGACCGACACCGAGTTCGACGTTGTTGACCTGGGCGATGATGACCTGACCAAGGTTCTTTCACTGACGAGCGAGGATGTTTTGCAGGATCTTGATATGTCCAAGATTCCGAACGCTGAAGGCGTAACCGCAGAACCGGTTGCAGCTAAGGGCAAGATTCAGCCGTACCGCGGCACCACCGTTATCCTGGCGTACAACTCCGAGACCGTTCCGGAAGACGAAGTACCGACCACGATGGACGAGCTGGTTGAGTGGATCAAGGCACATCCGGGCCGCTTCGCATACAACACTCCGGGTACTGGCGGCGCTGGTGACTCTTTCGTTCGTACCTCTATCTATAACTTCATCGACGACGAAAGCGCGCTGATGAGCAACGATCCCAAGTGGATGGAGCAGTGGGATGAGGGCTTTGCATTCCTCAAGGAGCTGCATCCGTACATGTACAAGTCGGGCGATACCGTTATTTACCCGAACAAGAACCAGGGTGCTCTGGATCTGCTGACCCAGGGCGAGATCGACATGTGCCCGAACTGGGCAGACATGGTTCTGTCTCAGCGTAAGGCTGGCACCGTTCCCGAGAAGATCAAGATTACCACCATTGAGCCCTCTTTCACCGGTTCTGTACAGGGTATCACAGTTCCCTCTTACAGCGGCAACAAGGAAGGCGGCTTCGCATTCATCAACTACCTGCTCTCGCCTGAGGCACAGACCATCCTGGTACAGGATATGGCAGCAATCCCGCTGGTAACCGAAGGTGTTGACCTGACTGGCGCAGAAGAACTGATGAGCATGGACGTTTCCAACTTCCGTACGCAGGCTCTGGGCGATCTGGTTACCGACCTGAACGCACGTTGGGATGAGGAGATCGGTACACTCGGTTAACGCCTACAAATCTTGTGTCCGAGGTAATTGATTATGAATAAAACAAATGCTAGAAAGAGAATGCTCATCGGGTACGCTCTGGTATTGCCGGCGTTCCTGGTGGTCATGCTGACCGTTGCCTACCCCATTTTGTCGTCTGTCATCATGAGCTTTCAGGATGGAAAAACGGGCGAATTTACACTGGAAAACTACAAGTATTTCTTTGTAACTGAATCGCAGCTGAAGAACATCGGCTTTACGCTGTATGTCGTTGTTGTAACGGTTGTACTGGCGATCGTCATTGCGTATCTGCTGGCGCTGTACCTGCGCTTTGTCAAGTCCCCGATCTCCCGGGCCATCGGCACGCTCTACCTGCTGCCGCGTTTCATCCCCGGTCTGGTTGCGGTCTACGCAATGATCACCATCATCCGTGATACCGGCGTCATCAACCGTATTGCACAGCTCCTGTTCAACTACGACTTCAAACCGGCCATGATGTATCACGCCAGCGGCCTGATTATCATGAACCTGTGGTTCAACATTCCGTTCGCGGCACTGATGATCACAGCTGGTTTGGGCGCGATCCCGGATTCGGTCATCGAGTCCGCGCGTGACGTCGGCGCGAGCCGGATGCGTGTATTCCGCACGATGATTCTGCCGCTGTCGATGAAGGACGTTGTCGTAGCAGCTACCTTTGTGTTCATGACCAACGTCGGTTCGTTCACCACCCCGTACCTCATTGGCGGCAATAGCCCGAAGATGCTCGGCATCGCTCTGTACGACCAGTTTAACCGCTATCTGGATTACAACCGGTCGGCAGCGTTGTCGGTTATCATGTTCCTGATCTGTTCGGTTTCGGCTGGTATCTATATCTATACCAACCTGAAAGAAAAAGAGTGGGAATAACACATGCACAGTGGAGGAGAGGAGCCAATTTCCGGCTCCTCTCTTTTTTCATCCGCTGAAAGGCAGAGAGACAAAAATCGGGTATATTTTTTGCCTGCGGATGCGCAAATGACTCTTCCCCTGTGCCGGTACACGGTGTATGATAAGGGTAAGAAAATAGAACGATATTACTTGCAAAGAGGAGAATTCCCAGATGGAAATTTTGCTGCAAAAAGGGTTTGTCTTCCATCCCGAAGATGACCGTACCAACCGTATTATTCCGTTCGAAACCGAACGCGACTACGATCACCTGGAGTTTGTGTGCGAATATAGCCCCAAGACCATTTCCGACCCCGATCTGGTTGCCCGTGAGGTGCAGAAGGGCATGGATAAGAACGGCTGGACCGGACGCAAGCTGTTCCCGGCTGACATGGACGAGTGCAAGGTGCTGATGAACTTTGTCACCTTCTCGCTCGACCACGAGGGCGAGTATGTGGGCTGTGCCCATCGCCATGACCCGGAGCAGGTCATTGTGATTTCCGAACAGGGCTCGTCCCGCGGATTTTTTGCACATAAGGCAGCAAAGGGTAACTGGCGCATCGTACTCAACGTGCAGGCAGCCATCCCGGAACATGAACTGACCTATCACCTGACCGTTATTGGCTGTGACAAGCCGGCTTATACCTATCGTCCCTTTGAGATGCACTGCCATACGCTGCACTCGGACGGACGGTTCACAGTACACGATCTGGCACATGCGGTCAAGGATTACGGTTATGTCGGCTTTGCACTGACTGATCACAACACCGAGGCTGGACAGGCCGAGCTGACGCCGGAGCTGGAAGCTGAGACCGTGCCGGCCATTCGCGGCATTGAGTGGACGACCTTCTTTGGTCACATGCTGGTGCTGGGCTGTGAGCACTACGTAGACTGGCGCTTTGCCCTGCCTGAGGATATCGATACTTACACCGCACAGATTCGCGAGGCGGGCGGTATCGCGGGCATTGCGCACCCGTTCAACATCGGTGCGCCGATGTGTGCGGGCTGCCGCTGGGATTTTAAGGTTAAGAACTGGGATGACATTACCTATATCGAGGTCTGGTCACAGGAAGACCCGATGGTGCGCACCAAGAACATCATGGCGATTGAGTGGTGGACCAAGCTGCTCAACGAAGGACATCATCTGGCGTGCACGGCTGGTCGTGACTGGCACTGTAAAGACAGTGAGGACGTCATCACCACGGCAACCTATCTGGGATTGCCCGAGGGCAAGGTCACGCAGGAGAACGCGCTGGACGCGCTGCGTGCCGGACGCACGTATGTGACCCTTGGCCCCACCATGGACATCGAAGTCCGTCAGGACGGCAAAGAATATAATCTGGGTGATACCCTCAAGACCGGTGCATGCGAGGTGCGCGTAGACGTGCGCCTGACCGAACGCCGGGATATGTGGGAGAAGTGGGGCATCGAGGTGCGCGAGATTGCACTGACCAGCCCTGCGGGTACCAAGAAGTATCCGTACCGCGGCGACCTGTTCTGCGTGCCGGCTGAGGGCGACCGCTGGCTGCGTGTTGAGCTGTATGGTGACAAGGACGGACAGTACGGTCAGCTGCTTGCCATGTCCAGCCCGGTCTACTTCGCCTGATTGTGACGCGTTCCAACCAAAAGACAGCGGTTACAAAGTTTTTAGGGCTTGTAATTTTGCCTCCGCTTGTATATAATGGTAGTATTGATGTTATACGGTAGGAGGTGTTTTACAGATGCTGAACAACTATAGCCAGATTTTAGGAACATTCTTGCCCATCATTCTGATGGTCGTGATTTTCTATTTCTTCCTCATCCGCCCGCAGCGCAAGCGCGATAAGGCTGAGCGTGACATGAGAAATTCGATCCAGGTCGGTGATGAGATTTCCACGATCGGCGGCTTCATTGGTAAGGTCGTAAGCCTGAAGGAGGATACCCTCGTCATTGAGACCTCTGCTGACCGCACCAAGCTCAAGCTGTATCGCTGGGCAATCCGCGGTAAGGAGGCAGCTCCGACTGACAAGGTCGAAGAGCCGAAGGCATAATGTCGTCGCCCGCCGAATAGCTTGATAGCAAAGTTCTTTGGGCGGGAGGGACCTCTATGAACAAAAATCAATCCGGGCCGTCGGTACCGGCTGTACTCGGTGCAGCTGTGCTGACCGGATTTGCGCTCACGCTGGCCTTGATGGCCGCCTGTGCGCTGGCCGTCCTGATGGGCGGTCTTCCGGCGGACAAGATCGCGCTTTGGGCCGATCTGTGTCTGGTGCTTGGCAGTCTGTGTGCCGCGTTCCTCGCGGCCAAGCGTTCCTCTGCGTGGCAGCCCCTCTGGGGTCTGGCTGCCGGAGTGATTGTGTTTGTCTGCCTTGCAATTTTGAGTTTCGCGTGGTTTGGTGAGCAGGTGCAGCTTTCGCGCCTGCTGATCAACGCGATTCTGACCATCGCCAGTGCGGCGGTGGGCGGCGTTTTGGGTGCCCGACGTCGTCGGCAGCATAAAAAACGCAGAAAATAAACATATTCTAAAAAACGGGAGGTACGTATCATGACCCATATCAAGACCCTGACTTCCGCAACCCTGAAGCAGACTGCAGCACACGGCGGCTGTGGTGAGTGCCAGACTTCTTGCCAGTCCGCTTGCAAGACTTCTTGCACCGTTGCAAACCAGAAGTGCGAGCAGAGCAAGTAATTTCGAGGAATCGAGCTGCGGGGCGTGCCGGATGGTGCGCCTCGCTGTTTTGTGTCAGATGACCCGTACATTCCCCAAATCCTTTTTCCGATAATACAGAACCATCATAGATACGGAGGAACAAGCGATGATCCATCGTTTTACCAAGAAAGGCCTGAATTTCCTGCTGGACGTCAATAGCGGTGCCGTGCACCTGCTCGACGACGTATCCTACGCGGTATCCGGCCTGATCGATGAGAAGATGACCGAAACCTGCCCGGACGCCATTGTGGAGGCGCTGCCGCAGTACGACGCAGCGGCTGTACGTGAGGCATACGCAGAGCTGTACGATCTCAAGAAGAACGGCCAGCTGTTCGCGGACGACGATTACATTGACGTGTCCAAGTACATCCCGGTCGGCGCACCGGTCAAGGCACTGTGCCTGCACGTCGCACATGACTGCAACCTGAGATGCCAGTACTGCTTTGCATCCACCGGCGACTTCGGCACTGGCCGTAAGATCATGCCGTTTGAGGTGGCAAAGAACGCAATCGACTTTGTCATCGAGCGCTCGGGCAAGCGCCGCAACATCGAGGTTGACTTCTTCGGCGGTGAGCCGCTCATGGCATGGGATACGGTCAAGCAGACCATTGATTATGCGCGTTCGATCGAAGAGGAGCACGGCAAGAAGTTCCGCTTCACCATCACCACCAACGGCCTGCTGCTCGACGACGAGAAGATTGACTACATCAACGCCAACATGGATAACGTTGTCCTGTCTCTCGATGGCCGTCCGTCGGTCAACGACGAGATGCGCAAGACTGTTTCGGGTGCTGGCAGCTACGACATCATCGTGCCCAAGTTCCAGAAGCTGGTCGAGAAGCGCGATCCCAAGCTGGACTACTACGCACGTGGTACCTTCACCGGCAAGAACCTGGACTTCGCAGAGGATGTTGTACATATCGCAGACGAGGGCTTTGATCGCCTGTCGGTTGAGCCGGTTGCGGCTGAGGACGGCTGCGGCTACGAGCTGACCGAGGCAGATCTGGACAAGATCTATGCCGAGTACGACCGCCTGACCGATATCATGGAGGCACGCCGCAAGGAGGGCAAGCCCTTCCACTTCTTCCATTTCATGGTAGACCTCAACCAGGGTCCCTGCGTTGTAAAGCGTCTGCGCGGCTGTGGCGCCGGTTATGAGTACGTTGCGGTTACGCCCGAAGGTGACATCTATCCCTGCCACCAGTTCGTTGGCAACGAGGCATTCAAGCAGGGTTCGGTTCTGGACGGTTCGTTCGACATGGACATCGCGCACAAGTTTGCATCCATGAACATCTATACCCGTGAGAAGTGCGGCGATTGCTGGGCAAAGTTCTATTGCTCGGGCGGCTGTTCTGCGGCAAATCACAATTTCAGCCACGATCTGAACGTCCCGTATGAGATGGGATGCAAGATGGAAAAGAAGCGTCTGGAATGTGCAATCTACCTCAAAGCAGTCGAAGCCATGGACAGCGATTTGTAAGACCAAACGAATTTGTGCGATCTGCAAGAAATTGCATTGCAAAATTTGGTTACTTTATCATATAATATGCGTGGAGATTACACGTTAAGCAATGTTGTTTTGAAAGGCAGAATGAGTTATGGCACATAAGATCCGAATTGCGTGCCTTGGTGCGAGCGACCATCTTTCCCGTGCCGTGGACGCACTTTTGAAAGATGATGTGATTCCGGCAGAAAATATTTTTCTGTCCAAGGCCGATGGCCCGGAGATCGAGCGATTTGCAGCCAGCGGCTGTCAGCTGCTCACCGATGACATGAATGCAATCATCAAAGGCGAGGTGGTTTTGATTGCCGCACCGTCTGAGGAGATGGCTGCTGTTCTGGCGCCGGTATGCGGCTGTACGTCGGGACGTTATCTGATCGCTGTCAGCGACCGCGTGAGCGTGTCTGACATTGCCGATCGTATCGCAAAGGGTACGCAGATCATGGCAGTCCAGACTGCACAGCAGGAGGACGGCACACTGCACGGTACGGTAGATTACAGCAAGGGATTTGCGTCGTATATGAAGCTTCCCTGTGAGGATATCGCGCGTGCACTGGTGGATACGCTGACCATTTCGGAATAAAAATAGCATATTGAAAACGAGCTGAGAATACCTTGTTGCATGGGGAAGTACCAATAGGAGGGACAGACCATGAAACGACAGAAGGTTCTCAGCTTTTTTTCACTCCGAATCTTGTGGGACACGCCGCATCTGGTGTTCCTGACCGCTATGCTGCTGTGCGGCGCGCTGGCGGGCAGCTGCACTGGACTGCGCAGCGGACACAGCGAGGGTGCGCTGCTCGAGCAGATCGCGGTGCAGATGGTGGAGCAGGCCAGAATCGGGGACGGCAATGTGTGGATGCTGCTGGCGCGGACGCTGGCAGGTGCACTGGCATGGCAGGGCGCTACCATCCTGTGCGGCATGCTGCGCGGTCATAGCTTGCTGCTGTCCGGCTTGTGCGCCGCTAGAGGCTTTCTGCTGTCCTTTGCCGCTGGGGCCTTTCTCAGTACCTTGCAGCTGCGCGGACTGCTGCTGGCGCTGATTACAGGAGGTGTGAGCGCGGTTGTGACCGTACCCTGTCTCTTGCTGACCGCATCCGCCTGTTTTCTGGCAGGGCAGGATGCGCCGAACAATCGCAAAGGATATTGGTATGCGCTGGCACGGTTTCGCAGCGCGATTGCACTCTGCACTTTATTGGCCTGCTGCGGCGCGATTTTGCGCATTCCAATGCTGTTTTTGGCCGCAAAAATCGGGCTTTGAAGATACTGAAAAATTTTTTCAAAAAAATGAAAAAAAGTGTTGACGAAAGGGAATGTATGCGCTATAATAAATATCGTCGCTGAGAGATACGAACGAAACGACAAAGCGAAAACAACAAAATACAGATGGAGAGTTGGCTGAGTGGTCGAAGGCGCACGATTGGAAATCGTGTGTGCGGTAATCCCGTACCCAGGGTTCAAATCCCTGACTCTCCGCCATTGAAAGCACTGAAACACTTCGTTTCAGTGCTTTTTCTTTTGTTTGACTGGGGTACTTGGAACCTCACACCTTAATGATCAGCTGTAAAAGGGACTGACTTGCGGGTCAGTCCCTTTTTTATATTTACGATTTGGGTATCAGTCACGGGAGAATTGCAGGCTGCAGCAGTGGGGTCGCTTTTAAAGCAATGCTTCCCATAGTTCCATCTGGCTGCTATGTTCATAAGTGTGTGCGTTTGCAGCCTCGCAGATGTCGTAGTAGGCCCAGTGAGATGTCGGCACATCCGAAAAGGTTTTGAGATCGGTGTGATGGGCGATGAAGTCCCGATCAGCGGAACGACCCAGTATGCGGTTTAAGATGACGGTTGCCTGTGCGCGGGTCACGAGAAGATTGGGACCAAAGGTACCGTCGTGGTATCCGGAGATCCAACCGTAATCTGCGGCGCACATGACGCTCTCATAAAACCAATCGTCAGGTGTGACATCGGGAAAGGCGAGTCCCTGTTTGAGGGAAGGCTGTGCAAACTTCGTGGCCATCGTGACAAACTCTGTGCGGGTAATCGGTTGATTGGGCAGGAATTTGTCGTCACCGACACCAGAAATGATTCCCATGGAGGCTAAGGTGTTGACGGCTTTGGCATACCAAGCATCACTCGGCACATCGGTAAAATGGGCTGTTGCCGAAATATCCTGATCTTTCAAGAGGGAATAGAAGAGCTGAGCTGCCTGTGCACGGGTTAAGGCATCCTCGGTCCCAAACCGATTGTCGGGATAGCCGGACACGTAAGCACCGTGCGTTTGGGTATCTAGGTAATCGGATACACCGGTTTGGTCTGGCGTGGGCAGTGTGCTTACAGGGACAAATTCAGCGAATATGGTATGATTTTTGGATACGGGATCAAAGCGGTAGGTCTCCTGTGTGCCGATCGACTTTCCGTCAATCAGGACGGCGCGCAGTCGATAACCTTCCTGCGCACGCATGGTGAATTGCGGGGTAGCGCCGCGCTTCACTTGGATTTTACCGTCGGGACTGATCGTGCCGCCTGACGTGGCCTGTGCGGAGATTACAAAGGTCGTGCTGGCATTGCTTCCGCTGTTGCCAGTGTTACCATTGCTGCTGTTACCGGTGTTGGTGCTGTCGCTGCCACCGCTGGTGGTGGAGTCGGGAAAGGTTTGGGTCACTGTCCCGGTGTAATTGCCCTGAAATTGAATGGTAAATAGGACGTTGTTTCCCTGAGACGATAGTGTGGTCGTGTAGTCGGTTCCCTTTTGCAGAATCCAATCGCCGTGCTTGATGACGATGTTTTCCGCTTCTGCACGGCTGGAAACCTGGGGGATGGGAAGACGCGTGCCGTCGTAGGGGGATACGTTTACAACGACCGGGACGTGCTCTACCATTTGGTAGTCGATCAAGTCACTTGGGATGTAGAATGCCAGATGGGTTTGCGCACCGACGTTTCCCACGCGCAGGCTGCCGTTTTCCCAGAAAAACTGAGATTCAAGCGATACATCGGCCAGATAGTCACCATAAGTTGCCGATTTCATGTTTGGGGCAAGATATTCCGGACGAGCGGGATAGATCTCAAAGGAAGCGACCGATTCCAGCCCTGTATACTGAGGGGATTCCTCTACGATTGCCTGAACGTACCAGGTGCCTGCGTGAACGGGGACTTCCGGTTGGAACGGGCCTTCAGGGGAAGACGCGTAGAAAAATGCAGCAGTGCCGAATGCAGGCTGTGCCTGCGGCTGTGCAGCCGGTTCTCCGTAAGTCCAGTTGTCAATGTGCAGGGGAACCTGCCAGTCATTTTCTCCTGTGACGGTCACCGCAGCATCCAGCTCGGCGGCTCCGTCGGTGTAGTGATATGTGATGGTCTGATTGGGGCTGTCCAGCTGTATGCGGTCATCTTGCAGCACAGCGCCATTGAGCTGGCTTACCTGATCGGCGTCCATCCAGGGGACGAGATCACTTAGAAGAAAACCGTTTTCACCTGCGGGCAAATCGAATGCAGCGGGACGCTGTTCGGTCAGAACGCAGAAAGGTTCGATATCATCCGGGATTCTGATTGCAAGCAATTTGTTTTTTCCGGCATAAATGGTTTCCAGTTTGGGGTTGTTGCTGAGGTCCAGAGAAGTCAGCTGATTGTCTGTGCAGTTGAGATAGGTAAGATTGGTTTGATGCGATAAGTCCAGCGTTTCAATCAAGGTGTGATTCCACAGTAATGTGTCCAGATTTTCGTTGTGGGACAGATCGGCGTGGGTCAGATTTCCGCCCAGAACATGCAGGGTGTGAAGATTGCGATTTTCACTCAGGTCTAACTCTTCCAGCGGACTTCCGCCCCAAGCCAGATAGGTTAGGTTTGGTACGTCGTGCAAGTCCAGCTCGGACAGGTTGGAGTGAAAGCAATAGAGGTGCTCGAGTTCCGGGACATCGCTGAGCGTCAAGGTTTCCAGTCTAGGATTTTCATTGCAGGTCAGCGATTGCAGTGCGGGAAAATCTATGATTTCCAGCTCAACCAGATCGTTTTCACTGCAATTTAACTTTTCCAGAGATTGAAACCATTCCAGACCGGTCAAATCCTGGATACCCTGCTTGCGCAGATCCATATTGGTGACAGCGTCTCGTTCGGATTCAGACAAAAAGCCGTCTTCGTCCGCGTCCTGCTGCTCGACCCAATCTAAAAAAGCCGGATCGGGAAAGGCATCAGAATCAATGGGGACTTGGTCGGATTCCACAGCACTTGCGGCACTGATTCCAGCGGTACTGCACAGTGCGACAAGCAGGATTTTCCAGAATTTCATGTAGAGTTCCTCCTTACAAGTGATAGGTGCAGAACGATGAAGTCGTTTGCTTGATAAGTTCATTATGGAGGAATTGGAACAGAAAATCGGTTGTCCAGACAACGTGTTTGAAAAAATGAGACTTCGGAGACGGTGGAGTTCATTGACAAATACAGCCGCTTTGGTTATAGTGGTTTTGTCAGAAGAACGATTGGAAAGGAGCGGTCAGAACGTGATAGAGCAGGAGAAAATGCTGGAAATTTTGAAAAAAGGGCTGCTGTTTCGCAATATGGAAGATGACGAAATTATGGAAGCACTGGAAACGATGGGATCGCACCGCAGCGTCTATCCCAAGCGCACTCTAGTGATGCGGGACGGCGACGCGCTGACCCAGATGGGCATCATCCTGTCGGGAAACCTGCACTTATTCCATATAGATGCAAATGGAAACAGCAACCTGATGGAGAATCTGGGCGAAGGAGAGCCGATTGGTTTACTCAATGCTGTCGGAGAATATCGCCTGCATATCTCGGCGGAAACCACAGCTGAGACCGAGATTTTGTTTTTGAATGTCAGTCAGCTACTGCGGAAGAATGTGCTTACAGCTCCGGTACAGATTCGTTTTCTGCAAAACCTGACAGTCGCGGTCGCACAGCAGGCGCATCGTCTGACTCGAAAGCTGGAGGACAGCATCCGGCGTTCGGTGAGAGACCGCCTGCAAGATTATCTGTCCGGTCAGTTCCATAAAGCGGGGAAGAGAACCTTTGCCATTCCGCTGAACCGACAGGATTTGGCTGATTTTCTGTTTGTAGACCGCAGCGCGATGTCCAATGAACTGTGTAAAATGTGAGATGAAGGACTTTTAAAATTTGAGAAGAGCAAATTTGAGCTCTTAATTGAGATGCCGATTACCGAAGAGGAACCCGACCCCAATCAATAAAGAAATTTACCCTTCTATATAGATGTGCTCTGGAGAACAACATACAGTTTCCAGAGCACATTTTTTATGTTCCGTTGTCTGGACAACCGTTTAAAAACGCGGCGAATGGTATGATAGAAACAAGTAGAGAACGCGCTGATAGAAAGTAAAAGCGCACTTGTAATCATACCGAATGGGCACACAGGAATTGTGTAGGAGGATAAAATGAAACAGAAAAATAATTCGTCGTATACGATGTTCGATGCAGCGTATGAACCTGTGGAAGAAGAAAAAGGCGCAGACCGCACTGCACAAAAAAGCGTGCTGGCAGTTGCGTTGATTCTGGCAGTTTTAGGCTTGGCAATCTTCATTTTCCCCGTGGCAGCGGGTATAGGACTTGCATTTTTGATCACCGTGGGCTTGTTCCTGTATGGGTTATCGCAGAGTATCCTCTTTTTCCGCTTGCCAAAGGAGCTGCGCAATAGCTGGGCATTGGCAAATGGAATTCTGCTGCTGATCGCATCGGGCATCCTCCTGACCGGAGCCCTTATCAGCACGGCGGGCGTGTTGCAGATGATTATGGCAAGTTCCTTTTTGGTGGGCGTGCTTACGGCATTGATTGGACTGAGTCA